>OLLL01000151.1_pt1 | contig 77551 bp, 77 predicted proteins | sample 1604541 | NCBI WGS metagenome assembly OLLL01 (sample SAMEA104055722, study PRJEB20765) | soil metagenome | isolation source: soil
AACTAAACGAGCCGTTATAATTCAGGTCGATCATCGTTAAGATATTTTGCTGCCCGATCACATTGCCCGACGTGTCTTTAAATACAGGAAGGATATTTGCCGCTGTTCCGATGCGGTAGATCTGGTCGCAGTTAAATACTCCAAAATCTTTACACAATAAACCCGACACAAGTACAGGATATGTGTGTGCTTTACCAGCACCGGCAGCAAGCATGGAAGCCGACCGTTTATCATCGTTTGCATAAAACACCATGGGCTTAAAAACGGTATCAGCATGCACACTTGATTTGTTTGTAAACACTGCGTTTCCTAAGCCATTACCTGGGATTTCCACTATAGCATCACCGATAACTCCTTTCCCGGCGCCATTAACCGGTGTATCCACCACTATACGACCACCACTAATCAGTTCATCGTGGCTTTCTTTAACTGCCTGTTCGATCTTTCCTATTTCCGACCAGTTTTTTCTTTTCGCATTCAGCTTGTAAAATGCCGTTTTCGGGATCGATTGCGTCATCACAAAATCAACGTTCACAGCTTTGTCTTTTTTCACGGAGAGCGAATCGTTTCCTTTCAATACATGCAATTCAAACATTCCGGCGGAGTTAAAACGGTAATCGCCGGCATCTGTTTTATAAACCATCGGGATCCCGGAATAGGCCATATCAGCAGCATCCCTGAACTCGCGGTAATACAATTTAACTGCTCCTTTTACCGGTTTGCCATCTGCATCCGTTAATATTCCCGCAGGCACAGTGATGGTGCTGCCCGATCGCTTATCTTTAAACGTGCCGCCATTTTCCGCATCAAATGCATACACAGCAAATGGCACGCTAAATTTTTTGGTGTTGGATTGCAATGCCGGTGTCTGTTTTACAGCTGTTTGTTTTAACGGTGGCGCTTGTTTGTTTTCCTCTTGCGGCTGCAACCGGGAGCTATCAATTCCGGCAGCTTGTGTGACAATTGCAGTATTTGCACCTACTGCCCGTGTTGCAGATCCAGGATCATCTTTCCTGAAATATGCCCAGCTGGCAAACCCAATTCCAATGCAGATTACCACAACAAGCAACCATGAATTAAAATTAAAGCCGCGGCCATATTTAGCAATGTGCACTTTTTGTATAATGCTTTTCAAAGCCAGGGTTTCTATCCGGCCTGTAATTGTTTTTTGCAATTCAACGGAGCCTTTCAGGTCTGCATCCGATTGCATGCGCTGTTCAAATGCTGCATTTTCTGCAGCGTTTAATTTACCTTCCAGGTAGTGTTCTATAAATTCGATTTGTGTTAGTTCGTTTCTCATGGCGATAATTTTAATGAATGGATACCATTTGTTTTGCAAGCTCTTTTGCTCTTTCAAGGCATTTGAATTTCTGGTTCTTTGCCGTTTGTTCGCTTCCAAATCCCATTTGTTGCGCAATTGCAACCATGGATTGTTTTTGGAAATAATACAATTGGAAGATTTGCCTGCACTTATCGCCAATCGTTATCAATACCGCATCGATGTGCGCCATTTTTTCTTCTTTTGAAAGATATTCCTGCGCATCTGTCGAAGCAGCATTGTCTATATCTTCCCACGCGGCCGGCACAGTACGCTTGCGTTTTTCAAGCGTATCTTTCCACAAATGCCAGCAGATGCTATAGAGATAAGTGCCAATGGAGGAAGTAAGCTGAAATGCCGGGTCGGCTGCTTTTTTGCAGAAGATCACCAGGCTTTCCTGGAACACATCACGTGCATCGTCGTTGCTGCCGCCTTTTAAACGGATCAGTGATTTAATTTTCGGAAAATGATCGTACAGTTTCTGAACAGAAGCAGAATGTTCTCTTTTGCGGATCAGGCCTATTATTTCTTTGTCGCTCATGTTATTGGTTTTGTACGTTTAATGGGTAAAAGGTAAAAAGGTAACTGCCCTTCCGCGGATAAAATTATCCAACCACTGTAATTTACTGATAATCAACAAGATATTTTTTTAAATTGATATAAACAAATAAATAATTTGAATGGTTATGTTGTAGAACAATGTCGTTGTTTTAGAATATTCATAAATAATACTGTCATCCCGCACTTGTTGCGGGATCGGTTAATTAAATACTGCTAACATTTACGGGATCCCGCAACAAGTGCGGGATGACGGTCAAGGAACGTGTTTTTGCTTCCATAGCAACATTTTCCTGCAACAACACCTTTACAAATTGCAGCATTTATAAAACAAAAAGCAGGACTGATTATTTTTCCTGCTTTAGCCGTCAATGAGTACATTTGTTTTATAAATTTCAGATCCGGGAAAACCGGGATACAATGACAGAACAACCTTTTTTAAGAACAGTAAATGTAACCCGTTACATCCAGCCTTTGCGCGAAGGAGGTTCCCTGCCTGCGTTGGCGGAAGCTGATGATGATTTTAAATACGTATTAAAATTCAAAGGGAATGGCCACGGCGTAAAAGCATTGATCGCTGAACTGATCGGTGGTGAAATTGCGCGTTGCCTGGGATTAAAAATTCCGGAGCTGGTATTTGCCAATCTCGACGAGGCATTTGGCCGCACCGAAGCGGATGAAGAGATCCAGGATTTGCTGCAAGGCAGCCAGGGCTTGAATTTAGCGCTGCATTTTTTATCCGGCGCCATTACATTTGATCCTGTTGTTACAAAAACAGATGCAAAACTGGCTTCGCAAATCGTGTGGCTGGATGCATTCATTACCAATGTTGACCGCACTTTCCGCAATACCAACATGCTGATCTTTCACAAGGAATTATGGCTGATCGATCACGGTGCGTGTTTGTATTTTCATCATTCCTGGTCCAACTGGGAAAATCAGGCAAAAAGTCCGTTCGCATTTATAAAAGATCATGTATTGTTACCACAGGCATCGTTATTAGATGAAGCCAATAATGAATTAAAAAAAATCCTGACGGAAGAAAAGCTGCGCTCTATTGTAGCGCTGATACCTGATGAATGGCTGCATTGGGAAGGGATGGAGGAAACACCTGACATGCTCCGCGATGTTTATTTTCAGTTTTTAATGATCCGGTTGAACCATTCCGATATTTTCACAAACGAAGCGCAAGATGCAAGAAAAACACTTATATGAGTATGCCATCATTCGCGTATTACCAGTAGTAGAACGCGAAGAATTCCTGAATACAGGGATTGTTCTTTTTTGCAAAAAAGCGAAGTTCATCAAAATGCTGTATACCGTAAATGAAACAAAGCTCCATTTATTTTGCAAGGACCTGGATGTGGAACAAATCCGTTTTAACCTTCAATCATTTGAAAAAATAGCCATGGGCGAAAAAGATTCGGGGCCAATCGCACTGATGGACCTACCCTCCCGCTTTCGCTGGCTTACTGCAGTGCGTAGCTCGGCGATCCAAACATCACGCCCGCACCCGGGATTGTGCGATGATTTGGAAGAAACCGCGCAACGGTTGTTCCAGGAACTGGTATTGTAATACAGATAGCGCCCGCCTGAACAATTCGGGCAGGAACAGGAAAAAAACTAGGAATCTGAGTGTCTTCTAAATACTAATTAAATATACTGAACGTCTTTTTGTAACTCTTCGCTTGTTTTCATTTTATTTTTTTGAATAGCGAAAGAATTTTCACCACAATGCAAAGTTGGGTATCATTTATCTTGCAAGTATTACACAACTCTTTAAATAAATTACAGGATCCACACTTTCTTATTCTTCTCCCGGACAATAAACAGTAAAACGTCATTAAGCAAATACAAATTTTATACGGCAGGCAAACAAATGGTAGCTGTATATGAATATGTTTCCGATGCCGGTTACTATTTTGACCAGAGCGGTAAAATTTTCCGTTTGAGTGATCTTATTTTGAAATCACCTTACAGTATGAAATATGTAAAAATTTTCTATAATCATGTAACAGCTTTTAAGATTAAAGAAATAACCTTTGTACAATGTTTGGCGGTCTCAATATTTTGAGCCGGAATGAGTGGCACTTTTATACTCACATTGGGAACATGACTTATCTGTGCTGAAAAGATTAAAGCGAACAAAACAAGGCAGTCATTGATTTTGTGACCTCCTTGATAGCAAGGTGTTATAGTGGCACGGAAATGTTACTAAAAATCCGAAAAGTCGTTCTGATCCGGTAAATAAAGCATTGAGCAATTACACACCCGAATACTAAATCATTAAAAACTTAGATATGCCAAATCAAACAAAATGGGCTATTGACCCCGAACAAAGCGTTATTGAATTCAGAGTAGCTCCTTTGATATTCAGTGCCGTTAAGGGTTCATTTAAAATATTTGATGCCACTATCAGTACAACTGGTAACGATTTTGGAACAGTTAAAATAAACCTTTGGATTGATGCTTCTTCAATAAATACAGGTGAAATGGAACGTGATGAACAATTAAAGAGTGCTGATTTTTTTGATGTAAAAAAATACAAACAAATAACATTCACGTCCAATACCGTAAAATTGCTGAAAGAGGATGAAAAAAAATATGAATTAATTGGCAATTTAACAATGAAAGGCATTACTAAAGAGCTGAAGATCGAAGTGCAATCCGAAGATTTTTTAGACAATGGCTCCGGAACTGATAAAGCGATATTTTTAGTTACGGGTGAATTAAACAGGAAAGACTGGGGAGTAATCTTCTACGGTGCTTCAAAAAAGGAAGGATTGATGGAAAGCGAAGAAGTAAGCATTTCGTGCAAAGTTACGCTTGCCGGAAAGCACAGTGATTAAAAATGACTATGAACTATATTTTAAAAACTCAAAATATTAAATTATGAATAAAATAATCCTCTTAAACAAACGACCTGTCGGAAAACCAATATTAAGTGATTTTAAAATAATTACGGAGGAAATTCCGGTTGCAAAAGAAGGTGAGATTTTACTGAAAACAGTATATGTTTCTGTCGATCCGTATCTGCGGGGAAGAATGAATGACGCCAAATCGTATGTTCCTCCATTTGAGTTAAGCAAACCAATACAATCAGGAATTATAGCCGAAGTTATAGATGCCAGAAATATTGATTCTTTTGAAAAAGGAGATTTTGTTACAGGGAACTTAGATTGGAAGGAATACCAAATTTCTACCGGAAAAGGCTTGCGTAAAGTAAATGAAAGTGACGCAAAACTATCAACTTATTTGGGAGTTTTGGGAATGACAGGGCTTACCGCCTATATTGGATTAACGGAAATTGGATTACCAAAGGAAGACGAAACAATTGTTGTGTCGGGAGCTGCCGGAGCGGTAGGGACCATTGTAGGACAGGTTGCTAAATTATTAGGTTGCAAAGTTACCGGCATAACCGGTTCGGATGAAAAGGCAGAGTTGCTTAAATCAAAATTCGGATTTGATCATGTAATCAACTATAAAACAACTCCTGACATAGAACAAGCGATTAAAAAAGCCTGTCCTAACGGCGTTGATGTTTATTTTGATAATGTTGGCGGTGAAATCTCTGACGCTGTTTTGGCCAACATTAATAAATATGCCAGGCTGCCTGTTTGCGGCGCTATATCCCTATACAACGAAACTGCAATACCTGTTGGGCCGCGTATTCAGCCTATAATCATAACGAAAAGTGCAACCATGCGCGGATTTATAGTAGGAGATTTTTTTGAAAAATTTCCGGCAGCTACAAAACAACTAACAATTTGGCTAAAGGAAGGTAACATAAAATACAGCGAAACTATTATTGACGGATTTGATAATATTCCCCAGGCATTCCTTGATTTGTTTGAAGGAAAAAACGAAGGAAAAATGATTGTGAAAATTTAATAGTAACCATAAAAAATAAAAAAATATGAAAATATTAATTGTGTTAACGTCTCACAGTGCATTAGGAAATACCGGAGAAAAAACCGGTTTTTGGGTAGAAGAATTTGCAACGCCTTATTATGTATTGGCGGATGCCGGAGCAGATATAACCATTGCATCCCCAATGGGAGGCCAGCCACCTGTTGATCCTAAAAGTGAATTAGCAGATGCCCAAACGCCTTCAACCGAAAGGTTTTATAAGGACAACGTATTAATTGATAAAGTGGCCTATTCGTTAAAGCTTAGCGATGTTAAATACGATGACTATGATGCCGTTTTTTATCCCGGCGGTCATGGGCCATTATGGGATCTTGCGACTGATAAAAACTCTGTTAAATTGATCGAAGAGTTTTATAATCATCAAAAGCCTATTGCATTTGTATGCCATGCACCTGCTGCTTTAATTAATGTAAAAGCGGAAAATGGACAACCACTTGTAAAAGGGAAACATCTGACAGGTTTTTCAAATACCGAAGAAGAAGCAGTTAAATTAACGAAAGTAGTTCCGTTTTTGTTGGAAGATGAACTAAAAAAGCACGGTGCTCATTATACGAAAGGTGATGATTGGTCTTCTTATGTAAAACAAGATGGTTTGCTGATCACCGGACAAAACCCTGCATCTTCAGCAGCTGTTGCTAATCTGTTGTTGAAATTTCTTAAATGAGAAAAATAACATGAACGATACACATTCTTATGAAGTTAATCTTCAATGGGATTATGACATAAAATTATCTACGGCCGCCAAAAGACGAATGTCTAAGCACAGGAGAGAATAAATTTATCAGCGAAGTAGCCCATTTATCGGGCAATTTCGCTGATTTCACTTCCGATAATAACCAAATTTTTAACCCGAGTTATGTCCACGCAGGCAGAGGGTGAAATGTCGAAGTAAGCTATACAAAGATAATAATCTACCGCATCAGGCCTTGATCCTTCAAAATTTCTACCATCCGGTGTAAACTATCTGCCAATGCGGGGATCATATTCTCGTAATTCAAAATTTAGGAGACCGATTTCGCATCTTTTTCAAAATAAAAAACGATGGTCATTGCCATCGTTTTTTTTGTTAAAATGTTTTGAAAAATAATTTCATTCGATGTATAATCGCTTCGTACCTTCATACCTAAAACGTCGTAGTCTTCAACTGATACTCCTGGATGGAAGCCTACAAGGAATCGGTTGAAGACTACTCCTTTGATACTTCTGGATGGAAGCCTACAAGGAATCAGTGGAAGGCTACTCCTTTAAATATTTTAAGAATATTTTATTGTTTTTCAATTCATGATTTTGTTTTACAACATCAGAAATAAAATTTTTATAGAATTCCTTAACTACTTTTTTAAAATCTTCAAAATTTATTTCCAAAATCTCATTGGAAAAAGAAGTTATTATTTTAATATTGTTATTGGTCTTTTGAAAAATCAATTTCTCATCAGATTCTGTAAAATCTAATTCTTTTTCTCCATTCGTCTTTTGAGATAATGTATCACTTATAGAAACTAAACATAGTGCAAAATCTAAAATTGGTATCCAACACCAATCAAGCAATATTAAATCTTTATTTTTCTGTAGAGTGATATTACCTAAAAAAAGGTTATATCTCAATGAAGTATCATTCAAATTTGCAATATCGATGAAATTGCTATCAGAAAACTTATATTTTATTTCAAACATAATTTTTGTTTTAGTTAAAATGGAAAAACGGTAACAACATTACCATTAGGGCTAATCACTACCCTTAAATTGGTTGCCGGATTACCCGTTGAAGTTGTACCTATAACTTTCCCAAAATCATACTCCGCTATAGTTCCAGGTCGTCCATAAGTGTTAGGCTTGAATGCTCCTTTTGTTGTTGCTGTTTCAATCATACTTTTAAGGCTGCTTGCAGTTATATTTGACAAAAACTTACCTGTTCCTTTTGCAACACTTGTACTCCAATGTCTTTCCAGAACGTGATCTAATGCCCTCTGATCTATTTTAGCAGATGCTGGCTCTAATAATAATGGGGCTTTTGCCTCAATAAGGCTTTCCCTTTCAAGCAATGCATTAATAACACTTTGATCAGGTGCTTCGGCCAAATAGCCTTCGGGTTCAGGAGCATACCCTGGTCCTTCAAGCTCTTCATCATCAGCCATTTGATAAGGCGTTAAAATAAGAGCGGTTGTAATTAGCGAATTGCCTAAATTACTCATTAAACGGCTATGTCTGGATACGTCAGAAGTTTTATCAGATTGATGTATATTGCTCAAATCTGCATACGGTGACATCACTATTCCATTTTCACGAGCAAAATTATAGGTCTCTAAATTATTTAAAACATTCTGTACAATTTGATGTACATCGTAACTAAATCCACCAGTAGCAGTAATTTCTACGGCAGGTAAATTAAATTCCGGATGAGCTACTCTAAATGCTTCGTCATCTTCTTCCTTCCATCTTTCATGTAACGCATGATTATAAGACTCTCTTCCTCCAATCCATGCAATAAAACTTGGATCTTCACCGTAAGTACCGCTTGTAAAAACCTTGTTTAAATCTTCCCCTCTTTCTTCATCGCTCCTCCTTGCAAAATACGTATCGGAACCTCCGCCTCCGGAGCCACCATAATTATAACCACCCGTAGGATCAATTCCGCTAACCGGGTTATTTCCCATTGCAAGATACGGAGAAAAATATTGTCCCATCGGATCCGGGTTAAACCATCTGCCAATGCGTGGATCATACTGCCGTAATTCAAAGTTCAGGAAACCTGTTTCGCTATCTTTTTCCTGCCCCTGGTAACCAAAGCGGTACGCTGTTGCTGCTACATAATTACGGTTAGGCATGGTGGAGCCGTGCGGGTAATAATCGGTAAAGCTCAGCACCTCTGCATTACCGGCATTGTTGCGGAAGGTGGCGCGCACGTTCCCTAAATGGTCGGTAATTTCATATACATAATTGGTTACGTTGTAGCTGGCTGTGCGCAGATAAGCGCCTATGCGGCCTGCGCCGTACACCTGCAAATCGTTTTGCGTGGTGGTGCTGGTACTTACTACCGTGTTGTAAGTGCTCAGCAGGGAACCGCCTGCATCGTACACATACCATGTGTATTGCGTGGCGTTGCCGCTTACATCGTAATCTGTTTTTTTCTCGCGCTGGCCGGCTGCGTTGTACTCCATGGTTACAATACTTACGCCGGATGTTTTTTTAATGGCGGTTACTTTTCCATTCACATCGTAGGTATAATTGTAATCCGACAATACATCTTTTGTAAGCTGCCCCAAATTATTGTACACATAATTATTGCTGGCTTGTGTTTTCAGATCATCGCTGTAATTGTTGGCCGGGCTTGCCGCATCGGTAATGGAAAGCAGGCGGTTGTGGTTGGTGGCATCGTACACATATCCCAAATCGTCCATAATGGCCGCAGTGGGAGTACCCTGCCGCTTCAGGCTTTGGATATTGCCATTTTTATCATAGCTTAAATTGTTTACACGATAGGCATTAGCTTGTTCGCTGAATAAAGCTTCAGCTCCGGCAGTGGTGGATAAGCCATTGGTAGGCGTAGCGCCGCCGGTAATGATCCTGCCGAAAAAGGCTTCCGAAAGCTGGTTTTTGTTATCGTATTTGTATGCATACTGCACTTCGCCCGCCAATAACACGGTAGGCGCGCCGGTTGGGATCACGGTTTGCCAGCGTGCTGCACGGATGGTGCCACTGTAATTTTCGGGCAATGCCGTATTGCTGCCGCCGGTGGCAGGGGTATACGTTTCTATATTGCTGCCGGAGCGGGTATAATCGCCGGTAAAATAATCGAGTGTAAAACCAAATACATCCTGTTTAAAAGCGGAATTTACCCCGGTATAACTGTCCTTACCGGGATCGCGGTTGGAAAGCGTAGGATCGTTCATGCTTTTTAACCAGCCGTTAATGGTGTACACATAATCCAGGCCCTGCAGCGTTACCCCCAGCTCGTTGCGCTTTAAGGCGCCGTGCAGGTAATATTTTAATACCTGGTTGGAGTTAAAGGTGGTGTTATCCAGGCTGGTTTTTGTTTCTTTCATGCGGTGGTTGGCATCGTAGGAATACTGGTGTACAAAACGCTCGCCGGATACTTCTTTCTGGTAATCCATTTTATCCAGCTGCCCGTCCTTGGTATAGGAATAATTTACGGTTTTAATGCCCAGCCCGGTAATGTCGTTTGCCGCCCAGGTAATCCGTCCGAGATCATCGTAGCCATACCAGGTTTTTTCTTTGCTGTTCCAGGATTTTGCCACTTGCCCATCTTTATACGTTTGCGCATAACCGGTAAGCGTGCCGGGGAAATCGCTTTGCGCCACATCATAAGCGCTGTATGTTTGCTGCGTGCTGCGGTTGGAATATGCCCAGCCCAGCGTGTTTACAATGGTGTGCACACTTGTGCCGGAGCCGGTATACGTAGGAACAGTTCCATCTGTATTGTAAGGTAAAAATGCTAAAATAGTTCCGGTGGAAGAAATGGTGGGATCATACTCACCGGTTTCGGTAACGCGGCCTGCACGGTCGTAAGCATAATATGTAAACTTTCCACCGTTCAGGTATTGTTCGTAGTTTTGGGTAAAGCGTATTTTTCCTTCATTGTCATATACCACATCCAGCGGGCCTTCGTCACCGGAAACGGATTTGATGGGCCATCCCAGCTGGTTGTAAGCAGTAGTTGTAACCATAGGCTCGCTCAGGTATACCAGGTTGGTTGGTGTAGGATATTTGTGCAGCTGGCTGGCAATGGCCAGGTCGAAATTACAAAGCATGTTGGTATGGTCCGTGTTGGCCGGATCAAACGCTACGGTTACCGGTACAGGATCGTAATCCGCAATAGCCGCATCAAACGTATACACATCCACATGCACGGCGGTAATCCGGATGCCGATGGCACTGTATACCGTTGAACCGTCCTTTGCTGCCTGTGTCATTGTTTCCTGGATGTGCCGGGTCCCGAAAGGGCTGTCCTGGATCTTGTGCCCGGTACTGATTACCACCTGGCTTCCGGAAACGGTTCCTACCAGGTCAAAATCAACATTTACATAATAGCGGGTGCTGCCGTAAGCGCCATTCGGGTTAAATGGCGGCCATGGCGGTTCCGGTGGGGTAACAGGATCAAGCGGCCCCCATGTGATAGGGCCATGCCCGTAATGGTTGTTGGAAATAAGGGATTTCAGCTGATCGTTTACGCCACCTTTACCAAGTGTATCCAAAAGAGCATCCGCCGACATGAATTTAACGGTAGTGGTGGAAGAAGCTGCCAGCAAGGATCTCATGGCAGTGGTTCCACTGCTGCTGCCCCCGGTTCCACTGCTGCCGCTGCAGCTTTTATAATCCAGCAATACATTAAACGTAATTTCCTGGTCGTAACCGCTCACTGCTGTTGTGTTTTCGCTGTGTGTGTAAGTGCCAGTTGAAGCAACCAGGATGTCTTTAAACACCAGGTCATTAGCAATCGTATTAAATGAAATGGGATTGTAAGTACAATTGATCTCTTCGGGTTGCACGCTTTTTACGAGCTGACCTCTTGTATTGTAAAAATTAATGGACCATTCGCTGTAATCCAGCTGGTATTCTACGGCAAGATCGGGAATAACAGTTGGCAAATACATATACCCGGTTTGTGTCGGATCGAAAAACGAAAGAAAAGTGGATGTGTAATCGTACGAGATGCGGAAAAAACCATCGCCGGTTGCATAACTATTGATAAACGTTACATAACGACTGGCCCGGTCGAATGTATAATCGGTTCCGGCCACCAGTAATTTTTCTTTTTTCAGATCGTAAATCTTGTAATTGATCTGCTGTGGATTGGTGGTTACATTTTCATTGATACCATAAGAAGCTGCATTACCCGGAATGGTGAGCCTTAGCGTTGCTTTTTTTGCTGCAGGCAAATGAATGTCCACACCACGGGCACCGTAATAAACCATCTCCTGACTTACTTTTTGTGCCACGCAGCTGTTGGTTAAACCGCTGCGGCATGTTGCAATGGGTAAGCCCGAAACAGTGGTATACTGAATTATTTCTTTTCCATCCGGATCAACAGTAATGGTTTTATAGGACTGCAGATTTTCATTTTTGGCATTGCTGGTTTCAAGCCCTACAATGGCAGAGCCTTTGTAACCGAACACATAATACAATTCACCGGCATTGGCCATGTAATACATTTCGTTTTCATTATTGCTTCCCATGCGATGATTTTCACCGGCAGCAGCCGTTCTTTTTACACGGTTGGTAGGATCGTTGTAATATTCCACCCTGGTGTACGGATAAGAACTTGCCGGAACATAAGGCTCGGAAGTATTATTGTTGCTGTAATACCAGCCCAAGCTACCCTGCGTAGCGGAATTTACAGCCCCCGGATTATTTACTTCGCCTGTAAGATTAGACGTGGTAATTGGTTTATCAAAATCATCGTATGAATAATTATTCCCCGACGCATCTTTAATAAAACCATCTTTAAAATAAATACCGCCCTGGAAAACAGGAGCAGAAAGTGTTTGCAAGGCCGGCCTTCCGAATGCGTCAAACACATTCTGGCTGGCAAGCACATTGCTATTTTCAATGTCGAGTGATTGCTGTTGTGTGGATCGTCCCAATGCATCTGTATAGGAACGCGACTGGGTCATTACATTTCCGTTGTTATCAAATGATTCAACGTTTACCCAATTGCGGGTTTCTTCATTATCGGGAATGTAAAAAGTGATCTCCAGCTTTGGGCGCTTAGTAGCATCAGTGGTATAATCGCTACTGGCAAATACCATACACGTTAATAAAGAATTGGCTTCGCCATTCAGTTTCAATTCCCAGCCGTAATTTGTTTGGGGGGCGTGCACCATGTCCTGCACGTGTGCGGTAACATCCAGGATATAGTTTTGAGTGGAGCTGGTGCTTCCTGCCACAGCAATTGCTCCTGTGGTGTTAACAGATGGCTGTGTGTTCCAGCTTACATATCCTTCTGTCCAGGGAGTACTAACACGTTGCAGTGTGGATGCATTGGTTTGCCCGGTGGTGGCATGGCTTAAGCCGTACAGGTATAGCTTTGCATTGGTAATAATGGCATAAGGCGGAATGGAGGAAAGATCGTACGCGATCAGGTTACGTTGCTTGAACCAGTTACCGGCATTGGTCCATCTGTAATCCTCAACTGTTGTGGCAGTGGCGTAGCTGCCATCGCCATTAGTGCCATTATCAAAAGCCGACAGAGTAACATCGTTCCCGAGGCTGGCATCGGGCTGCACACTAATGGTAACAGCGGTTCCTTTTGATCCTACTAACACGTATGCTTTCCCTTGCTTGCTTGCGTTATCAGTTACGGTTACTGTATAACAGCCGGGCAATAAACCGGTGATGTCCTGCGTGGTTGCAATGGCTGTTCCTGCTGAATTTACCCAGCTATAGGTATAAGGTGCAGTTCCCCCGGTTACCGTCAGATCAACTGCCCCATTTGTTGCTGTTGGCGTGCTTGCCGCCGTTTGTTTAAAAGCAAGCACAAGATAAGTGATCTCCAGCTTCGGGCGTTTGGTAATATCGGTTGTATAATCACTGGATGCAAAATACAATTCGGCAGTAGCCGATGTTGCTTCACCAGTAAGTTTCAGCATCCAGCCAAAATTTCCTGCCGGGTTCTGAACCATGTCCTGCACATGTGTTTTAACATCCACACTGTAATTTTGTGTAGATGTGGTACTTGCAGTTAATGAGATGGACGATGTAGCAGTGGTTGCCGGCTGGTTGTTCCAGGTCACTGTTTGCTCATCCCAGAATGCGGTTACACGCTGCAGGATAGATGCGTTGGATTGCCCTGCAGTGGAATGGCTCAAGCCCGATAAGGTTAACGTTGCCGATGTGATGATCGCATTTGCAGGAATCGACGAAAGATCAAACTGAAGCAAGCCCCTTGTTTTATACCAGTTGCCACCCGTGGATGTTCGCGATGCTTTGTAATTGGCATTTGCGCCAAAGTTAGTGCTACCATCATACGCAAGGTTATCGCTGATCTGCACCAGCGCATCTTTACCCGAAGCAGCATCGGGCTGCAGTGTAATTGTTTGTGCTTTAACAGTCGTTGCAACAATTACAAAAGCAATAATTGAAAAAAAGTGTCTTAATTTCATAAGAGTAGTATTGATAAAAAATTAAAAATCCTGTGCTATTTGTAATTGCAATTGTCCGCTTGCATTCAGCAATTCAACAACGTAATGTTTTCTTTTCAGCGGATCATAATCCGGGATGTACAGGTGAATCGTATTGTTCTCTATCCATGCATCTCCGGCATCTGCAGATGGTAATGTGCTCAGCGTATATTGTTTTTCAAAAACCAAAGCAGTTGTATCCAACATGGTAAAATGAATGGAAGATACGCTGATGCTATCGCCAACAAAAACAAGAGCAGTTGCTTTGTAGACGGTATCTGGTGGCGAAAAGGATACCGGTTGCCCGATGTTAAATGTTAATGTTGACTGATGTGTATTTTGAGCGTTGCCCGTAAAGCAGCTAATCAACAGGTAGAAAACAGAAAGAAGAATGTATCTTTTCATAAAAAAATATGTTTAGTGCTTAATAACTGCGTTTATAATTATAGGAATAGCGTTGTTTTAATTTCCAGCCATCGGTAGCTGTTTCCACCCATATTTCGCGGATGCGTCCGGAATCGTCATATACGTATCGTGTTGCAAAATCATTGTTATCAAGCACCGCCAGTGTGCGCCCGGTGATGTCATCAATCACATTTCCTGATAATGCAGCATCCAAAGGACGTATTTCCAGGTCATCAAAATAAGCCGTAGTACTTCCCGGATTATTACAATAGGCTCTCAAATCATTTAATGATCCTCCCACTTCGGTAAAGTCGGCCGGCACATCAATGGTTACTGTCATCAATATCCAGTCGCCTACAGTTACATTTGATGCATCTGTTTTAGTCACTGTTTGAGTGGTTGTAAAAACAGTTCCTGCGGATGTTCCGTTCAGGGAAATAACCAATGCCGCGGTTGAAGGGCTGTTTTTATGCACCCACACGGAAGCGCGGTAGCTGCGGCCAACGGTAAATCCTTTTGCATAATGTCCCGGGCCGGTACCGGGATCAACCTTTGCAAGGAACTTTCCGGTATGCGGTGTTACAACAGCATCTCCTGCGTAACGCATTTCGCCGTGTGTTACTTCGCCGCCAAAATAAATGACACCCGTAGTTGCCGTTTCCAGGTCCTCAAAACCCGAAAAAGCAAAATCACTGTAATGTGCATCACTTGCCTTGCATAACGTGTATCGCTGATCGTATCCCTGTTTTGTAGCAGCATAGCGGTTGTTTCCATCCTTTGCTTCCAGCGTACTGTTGCGCTTATTAAAAATGGTTGCCTCTCCTTCGTATTTCCATTGCGTATCATCTGTAGTTCCGTTAAAGCTGTATGATTGGTAAGGGTACCACATGGTAGTAGATGTCGCAGATTGTGTAACGTATCTGCCTGATGTACCATACAACCTTAACGGATAACTTTGTCTCCAGGTGGTTTTGCTACCGCCGATCATCGACGGGCTGCCCGAAGGTAGTAATTGGCCATATACATCACGGACCAGCTTATCTTTTGAAATGGTTACTTTGTAGGGAGCATCCGTCATGTTTTTATAGGATGTACTGATGCTTTTAGGCCCCATATCCGTATAGGATGAAAACCTGAATGCAGGAATTGTAACCGTTTCGGTAATGCCTTCCGTAGGGTTGGTAATACGACTGTCGGTTACTTCACCAGTGATAGGGTCCCACGCCACTGATTCTTCAGTAGTAGTTAAGCCATTATAATAATCGGTCTTTTTTATTACTCTTGCTTTTTTGTAACTCAGGGAGTGGCTACCCTGGATTAAAGCACCACCTACAATAGAAAGGGATTGGTTGTATTTTTCTGTAACCTGTCCCGCCCTGTCGTCAGAGAGTTGATAATCAAAATGTGTTAAGCGCACAATGTTATCGCTGTTGTCGTACACCGTAATATTATTGGGGCTGTTTAAAATACCCATTGTTTTTGTTACCACATAATTTGCAGTTACAACAGCGCCACCGCCAATCCCAACAGTAATAACATCAGGAGATTTATTTACCTGTGTTGGCTCATAAGTGTTATAAAATTCATATTGCGTTCGCCCATTATAAACGTTGTTCAAACTTTTTGATTTTACATTTACTATGGTGTACGACACGCCGGAGTATGGAATCAACGGATCACCGGCATTGTTATTTTTTTCAATCAATCCGTAATCACTCCTTACAAGCATGTCCACCGGCTCGGCTCCGATCACACCCCGTTCGTAGGTATATTCATTGATATAAGAACTGCTACTTTCGGTATCTTTCACAGTAATTTTTTTCACCCTGGCCCCGCCACCCGGAACAGATGAAAAAGAAAGAGCGAGGTAACCATATCCTGCCGGGCGGTTCTTAGTATACGTTGGCGATACAGTTACATCACATCCAGCTCCAATAACGGAATACGCATAATTACTTACTAAAAATTTTTGGGTGGCCGAGGGGAGGCCTGTCGGACTAATGGATAATACGGGGTCTCCGGATGTTAAAACCGGGGTGCCTCCATAAGCTACATCATTTGGACAGTAATTAGGATCTCCATGACTATCCCAGGGTCCTACTGTAAAAGGAAGAACAAATTGTTTTCTGATCAGTGTACCGGAAGACCAAAAATCATTAATACCGGCGCTAACGGTTACTTGCCAGGTATACGATGAGTTTGTGGCAGCACTAATTGGAAAATAGCGCTGTGGCTGCGCAAAGTTACGATCGTTATTGCAGGAATAATCATACACATCGGATTCATACTCAATGGAAATTTCTCCACCCAATGGCGTGGTTATTTTTTTTAAGGACCAGGCATCCACATTTACACCCGAAGCATCACTGGTGTAATGTGAACGAATAATACCATTGTAATCACTTTTATAATAGCCCCAGTAATCGCATTGGTCGGGATTATAATCCGGGTTTTTAGCACTGTTCGACTGATCGTAATCAAACAGATAAGACGGCCCGCTGGCTTTGTATCCGGGGGCATATACTTTTACTTCATTGAGTGTTAACTTCCCGCTGTTACTGTAGGATGTTGTAGAAGAAGAAGAAACTGATTTATATACATTCGTTGTATCCCAGGAATTAGTGGTGGTAGTAAATGTATTGTTTATGTTGTTGTATAAATTCCGGCACAAGCTGTAATCTGCTATCAGATCAACTGTTATAAGAGAGTTGCTTTTTATTAGCAGATCATTTGCATTGTAATTTGCTATGTGTGGCTGAACTGCTGTGCCGGAGCAGCCGGCAGAAGAAAACGACCCAAAGCTAAGTGTAGCGCTATTTGTGAACAAGGGAATATTTTCATTCTTTACCAATACGATCTTGCTTAGGCGAAGAACAGGATTACGGTTACCCGAAACATCGGCAATTGTATGCGCATCGGACCTAATGTCTTTTATAAAAAATGCAGTATGCGTAGCAGTCTGAATACTATTCAGGTAATAAATCTGCATATCGCCGGTGCTCACCGTTCCTTCGTTTGAATATTGAACGCTGTATAAAGAGGAACGCGCACCAGGAGGTGAAGCTTTTACTCTTTTACTATATTGATTCGGTTTATAGCCAAAGAAAGGTGTCCTCCATGCAAAATCTCCCATCCATAAACCATAGTTATATGCAATCCAATAACCGGTGTCTCCAATATCTGCAATACCATTGCTGTTTGCATCCACATAATCCGGTCCGGTAACCGCGGTTAATTTCCAGGAAAGAACATAAGCTCCTTGTCTTTTATTCTGCACCAGGTTTTGGGACGTATTAATTCCAAAAGTTGAATCTTGAGTAAAAGTTGTACTCTGCTCATTCGCCAGCATATATACCGGTAATGAATAATGATAAATCATACCGTTGGAGGATGTGATCCTGAATGCACCAATATCTGTTGCATCAAAATCTGTAGTTGGCCTCCTGGTGCCTGTCACCGTGCGGTAATCAAGGAAACCGGAAACGCCGGTATTAATATCGGTATTGGTAAAATATTCGATGTAAGAAGCTGTTTGCGCCCTGTTGGCACTTGCATTATAGGTACCGTAATAACCGCCGGTTGCAGAACTCAGCGGGGCTATGTTTCCATTTAATTCATTTGTAAAAACAAAATTTGCCTGTTTTGAACTATTAAAGGCGGTAGAATGAGGAGATGAAGCATACGTGTATGAGCCCGGCTGATCTTTCATGTGAAAATAGCCGCCGTCATCAAACAAGCAGGGTTCCATTCTTCCTGAGATACCGGGACCGGAAACATTGTATGAATCATAGTCAGGCTGATAAAACATGCCATCTGTTAATTTATAGGTAGATGTACCCACGTCCATCGAAGCTGTTGTATCCGTATAATCCAGGTTCTTAAAATATAACGCACCATAATATTTCGTATAGATTGATACATCCGTCATTCCCGAGCGTTTTATATATTTTAAAAGATTTTTATTTTTCCAGTCATCCGATACACCGCTTACGCTATGCGAAATTTCTCCTGGATTATAATCCCAGCCTAAGCCTATCCAGGAAGCCTGTTCATCCATGTGAATACCGCCGTGGTAAATGAACGCGATGGGAACTTGTTCACCATTAGGGCCGGGCACAGTCATTACCGGAAGAGAATATTGAAAATCCCCTGTATTAATATCAATCATTGAGTTTGCCGATTGCGAAACAGGCGCACCCTGGCCGAAAGAACAATCAACGATCAATAATGAATGAATAATAACGAGCAATGCTCTTTTGTTTATCGAAGAAATAGTCATAGAGTAGAAGTATAATAGTTTGTATAATTAGACAAACACACATTCTGCAAATGCAAAATAAGAGCTGTTGAAAATTAAAGAGACAGGTTACTTTATATTGTCTGAATAAAAAACAGAAAAACTGTAGTACCAATATAAAACGGTTGAAGCAATCGAGGTTTATTGCGCATGAGTAGTATATATAGTTGGTTAGTATTTTATATAACGTCAGCTATTGTAAAACGTTGCTAATGAACGAAAATATTTTTTAACTGGAAAGGACAGTTTTCAAGAAAACAGACAGTCTAAAAACAACTAATTGACACACACTTCATTCACAAACAGTCATTTAATACCTCAAAAAAGTAATAATAAATTCGTTTTATTATTTTTTAACAGTAAGTAAAATCATATAAAGCTTCTGCATGCAAAAACAAAAATAAACTCATACCATAATACTTTACTTGCTTGTTGGCAACTCTGTTAATACCTTTTATTTTGCAGTAAAAACAGGTTTCCCGAAATTTCTTATCTTAGCATCACAAAATAATAACCCACCTTCCCGAGCATAAGCAAGCCGAGCTAAAAGCTATTGTAGCAGCTTTGACCCCGAAGTATTCCGAGATTGAGACCGTTATTCTTTTCGGTTCTTACGCCCGTGGCAATTGGGTGGAAGATAAATACGTGGAGAAAGGCATCACATACGAATACAAATCCGATTACGATTTGCTGATTGTGCTGAGCAAAAATGGACAGGCCACTAATGAAAATCTCACGCAGGCAATTTCCGATACATTGGACAATTTAAACCTACCTAGACCTGCTCACCCGATCTTTCTGGGAACGTCAATTGACGGATATACGTCAAAAACTCGAAAGGATTGAAGAGCGTTTTATACTGGAAGAATTGACGGCTGAGCTGTACAACAAGTATAAAGGTAAATTTGAGCAGGGAATGTTAGAATTAGAGGCTCAAAGGGCGGATAATAAAATAGAGATGTCAAGGCTGGACGATTATATTACTGTCGGTCTTGACTTCGCCTGTAACCTAAATAAAATGTGGTCATTTGGAGATTACACTCAAAAACAGGAACTACAAAATGCCCTGTTTGAACGCGGAATTATCTACGGCCGCCAAAAGACGAATGTCTAAGCACAGGAGAGAATAAATTTATCAGCGAAGTAGCCCATTTATCAGGCAATTTCGCTGATTTTACTTCCGATAATAACCAAATTTTTAACCCGAGTTATGTCCACGCAGTTCGAGCGAAGTTGAGAACAGCGCTATAGTGTTTTGTCTATTCCCTTTTATCTACTTCTCTTCTCTCCGCTCCAACATCCTGCTAATCGAGAGTTGCTGCCTGATTCTTTTTCACATTGGGAAACTAAATTCCCAGGTTTCTTAAACAGGTGATTATTAAACAAACATTTTCCTGCTGGAATTTTTTTTGTTCAGATTCCATAAAAAATAACAAAATATGGAAGCTGCAAAAAAAGAAATCCGGATCAACAAGCAAAAGCTTAAAACTATTTTACGCGATCCCGAAAAAAGTGCCAATGTGGTAAACCTGGAGTATGTACACGATTCCCAACCCGGTATTAAAAGGGTTAAACGCGGACAGAATTTTATTTACACATTTGAGAATAAAAAAGTGAATGATCCCAATCAGTTGTTCCGCATCCGCAAATTGGTGATTCCGCCTGCGTGGCAGGAAGTATGGATTTGCACACTGGATAACGGGCATTTACAGGCAACAGGGCTGGATTTGAAAAAACGCAAGCAATACCGCTACCACTCCATGTGGAGCATGTTGCGCAATCAAACAAAATTTTACCGCCTGCACGAGTTCGGGAAAGCTTTACCAGCTATTCGCACACAGGTGGAAAAAGATTTATCACAGCCGGGATTGCCTTTAAATAAAGTACTTGCAGCAGTGGTCAGCCTGATGGAACGCACCAGCATCCGCGTAGGAAATAACATGTATGAGAAACTATACGGCTCCTATGGCTTAACCACATTGAAAGACAAGCATGTAAGCTTTAAAGGGGAAACCATGCAATTTAGTTTTAAAGGCAAAAAAGGGGTTTATCAGCAGATCAGCACCAGGAGCAAGCGCCTGTCCAACATTGTAAAACAATGCCGCGACATTCCCGGTAATGAACTGTTCCAGTATTACGATGAGCAGGGACAGCACAAATCCATCGATTCGGGCATGGTAAACCGGTATTTAAAAGAGATCACCGGGCAGGATTTTACTGCTAAAGATTTCAGGACCTGGGCTGGCACTTCACATGCTTTTATGGCGTTCAGAGAAATTGGCTTGGCGGATACACAAACCGCGATGAAAAAAAATATTTTAACCGCATTGGATGCCGTAGCCGAACACCTTGGAAACACCCGCACTGTTTGCAAAAAATATTATGTGCATCCGATCGTGATCTCTTTGTATGAAAACCGCCAGCTCGAAACGTATTTTAATTTACTTCCGGCCATGGATCAAAATGAAGACAAAAAGGGATTAGCGATCGAGGAACAAATAATGATGAAAATGCTGGAGAAAGAAGGATTGTTTATAGTTGCTTAATTGGTTCACTTATTCATTTGTGTTCAGCGTATTTAGCGTCTGTCGTGATCGCCCCATAAAAATGTCGTTTTTACACCCCTTACCATTCGCAAAATGTCATTAGTTTTGTTGCAGCAGGATCAGTAAATTAGTCGCTGAAAGCGCTGTAATAAATAACCTGAAACGATACTACATAAGAAAATCGATGAATTGAATTTATTTGTAAACTCTGTTGCTGTTGGAAAAGGAATGCCGATCTTTAGTCAGAAAATAAATTTAAAACGGGTAAACGTTAAAGCATTTTGATTGTGGCATTACCTAACTGTGTTACCAGCCCTCAGGGGAAAACAACAACAGCTATAATAAAAAAAGCACTATATAAAAACATCTGTTTTATAAACCATAAAAAAAACAAACGATCATGACAAAAGACATCTGGCTCAACCTACCCGTAAAAGACATTAAAAGATCAAAAGATTTTTTCACAAAAATCGGTTTCAAATTCAATGAGCAATTTGGCGGCAACCCCGACATTTCTGCCTGCATGGTGGTTGGAGATAAAAATACGGTGTTTATGCTGTTTGAACAGTCGGCCTTCAAAGGGTTTGTAGGAAATGAAGTTACAGATACCGGCAAATCATCAGAAGTGTTAATTTCCATTGGTGCGGAAAGCCGTGCAGAAGTGGACGAACTGGCAAAAAAAGTAGAGAGCGCCGGCGGGAATGTTTTCAGTAAACCGGCAGACAACCAGGGTTGGATGTATGGCTGCGCTTTTGCAGATCCTGATGGACATCGCTGGAATGCACTGTTTATGGACATGAGCAAAATGCCTAAAATGTAACAAAAAAACACCCCGGTAAAATTTATTTACCGGAGTGTTTTTATTTTTCATCGTTAAAAAAGAAAAAAATGGCTGTAGTACAAATTATTTTAGGGGTGTTAATCGGTATCATCGTCCTGGTTTTATTGATAGCGCTGATCATTAAAAAAGAATATTACATTCAATCGGAAATTGTGATCAACCGACCGAAAGATGTTGTTTTGAGTTATGTAAAATTATTACGTAACCAGGAAAAATACAGTAAATGGGTCATGCAGGATCCGGATGTAAAGTTAGATTACAAAGGAACAGACGGCACCGTAGGTTTTATTGCCGCCTGGAAAAGTGAGGTAAAAAATGTGGGTGTTGGCGAACAGGAAATCAGGAATATCCGTGAAAACGGTTACGATGCAGAAGTGCGTTTTGAAAAACCATTTAAAGGTATCAGCCAGGCACATGTTACACTGGAACCGGTTAACGCTGATAAAACCAAAGTGACCACCCGCTTTGATACCCGTACACCATTCCCGATGAGCTTTATGATCCCAATGATCAAAGGCATGCTGACAAAAGATATGAATGAAAATTCGGCAAACCTGAAACGGAATTTAGAAAAAATGTAGTGCTGTTTTTGTAGCACTCGTAGGCGCCAGGCTCTGCCTGGTGACAAATTCAAGCTTAAATAAAATCTTCATACATAAAAAAAGCCTTTCGTTCAGAAAGGCTTTTTGCTATACATGATCGTAGATATACGGCTTCATCTCTTCATCAATCTGTTTGCGAAGCTCCATTAAGCGTACGGCATAATCACGCATGGCCATTTCGCGCTCCGATTTGGGAATAAATACCGGTACTTGTTTGGGTTTATTATTTTCATCCATCGCTACAAATACAATGATGCAATGTGTGTTTTTCACAAACTGATCTTTTCCAAGCGCTTTTGAATAAACATCTACAGCAATGTGCATGCTGGATGTTCCCGTATAGATCATACGGGCCTGCAGCTTTACTAAATGCCCGATGTGGATGGGATTAAAAAAACGGATGCCGCCTACATATACCGTTACACAATACGACTCGCTCCATTGAATGGCACAGGCATAACCGGCCTGGTCGATCCATTTCATTACCATTCCACCATGCACTTTTCCTCCATAATTAACGTCGGACGGCTCGCTTAAAAATTGCAGCTCAATGTGATTTTTCGGTTCGTTTTTGTGTCCCATTTGTGTTGATTTGTTTGCACGAAGATAATGGAAAAGAACATTTATAAAACAGATTTTTTATGCGGTCGGCATTCCTGATTATTCCCCGGATTATTTAACTTTATACGATCATGACCGCATTTTTTAATTAATATTTTAAATACAGGTAAGATGAAAAAACAAATTATTTTTTTTACTGTTTCATTGCTGATTATTTTATTCGTTTCCTGTAACAATCACCCGGAGACTGTTCCAGCTTCCGGTAACGGGGATAAGCACCTGGTTACAAAAGACACATTGGAAAAATTTGCAATCGCATTCAATAATGGGGAGCAGATTTTTAAATACAAATGTGCCGCTTGCCATGCACCTCCCCATCAACGGGTAGAGCCGGGATCTGAGCCTAATGCGCTTGATAAAATACCACCTGATTCTTTGCGATGGTATTTGAATTATGTAAAGGACAGCCGTCCGTTTAAAGGCAGGGAAAGTGCAGAATCACAAAAATTCCTGAAAGAATTTCCGGGTAATTATGAGCACGTGTTTAAAGATTCATTAAACGAAGGACAAATAAATAATTTAATGTTTTATTTATTGGGTGCAAAGTATTAACGTATTAAAACATAACATAATCATGAATTTAAATTTTCGGTATTTACTTTTGTTAATAGTTGTTTGTAAGCCCGTTATAAAAAAACCTGGCACTAACCCTGCTGTTGATTATTATATTGTGAGATCAGTGGAAAAACAGTATATACCCCGGAATGATCAATGATCCGCGGATTATTTGATGTGTGCTATAATCTATAACTTATAATTATTTTACGATATGATGATTGGGGATTTTCTTTTTTTGAGTGGCTTATGCTGTCTTTTTTTCCTGGTATGGATCATCATTATTCTGCTGGTGAAACGGATCTGGAAAACATACCTCGGCGTGTTTATCGGGCTTTCCATAGCAGCGGCGGGTGCATTTACCATCGTCGGGTATTCCACGAAATTATACATTATCACCGAAAAAAATGAGCTGGAAAGCTATCATGCATTTGGTACATTCAGTATGAAAGGAAAATTCGGAATCCCGGTTGATTGCCGCATTTCGGAGACTAAAACCGGTGTGATCAGCTATTCAAAAGATACGCTGCTGATCAAAGAGCTTATTTTTCAGTCGTCGCCCTCCTCCCCGCCACCTATTGGCGATAAATTTACTATCCGGCCTGGTACCTTCTACGAAATACCATTAAAAATGGGGATGATCGATTACGCATTTGATGAGAAGATCCCTGAAAAAATAGAAACCAGCGAGATTTACCAAACATCACTGTATTCGATTACGGTTTTACACTATGCACACTGAAATCAGGGATTCGTTATCTTTTTTTAGCAGCATAAAGCCTGATGGTCAAAATCAATGTTAGCAACAACACAGGAACGATCAACAAATTACAAAACAGGATAGTAGCAAAGGATGCAGCAGCAATTAAATGACTGGCAGATCCATTTAAAATGGAAGTAGCAAGAGCAAAAATCAGCATATAATAAACAGACATGCCTATGAGAGAAAACAAAATAAGCGCAGCGTAATTTAATGTCGACTTTATGTGTTTTTTCAGATAGCGGAATGTTACAAACCAAATGATCCCGAACGGGACCAGCAAAGCCAGGAAAGTGAGTAATAAATAAATGTCAGTTGTATTCATTTATAGCTTAATTATTTTTTTTGCTCAATCAATTCTCCTTCTTCTGAATATGTATGGACTTCATTCAACCCGTTTCCATAATAAGTGATATAATTTAAATTTCCATTTTTCCAATACCATTTGTCGATGTCCAGTGAGTCATCTTTAGTACGGATCCGTTGAAATTGGATTTGTCCATTCGGGTAATAATGCTCTTCTACTACCTGAACGGAATCGGAATAAATATAGATTGCCAAAGGTTTATTTAACCTGTTCCTGATGATCACTGTTCCGTTTTTCAGGCCAATGGGCCGGGGCGTAAAATGTGTCACCATATATGCGCCATTTTCTGTTGCAGAGCCGCTATCCAACGTATAACGCAGGCTTTTTATTTCAATATACGTATCGCTGAACTTATGGATCTCAACCGAATCTGTTTGACATCTCAAAACGGAGGGGATGATTAGAAACAAAAGTGATAAGATTATAATTGTTTTTCTCATGATGACGGCTTAATGTTAAAAGCTTCGGACAATTAATACTTACAGCTATTTTATTCCATTTCTTCCACTTTCCAGTCGGGGCTATCCATTTCTTTAATGACATAAATAGTAATGTCTTTAAATTTTTTGTCGCCTTTTACAGTCAGGCTGATTGTAGCGCTGCCAACCTCCGTTTTCATGTCTGATACTTCTTCAATCTCACCGGTCGAAATCAGCCCAAAACCGGTAACAGTTCCAATTTCCGACCTAAGATCCGCATCTTTTTCAATGTATATTTTTGCCACATTATAAGCATCTGTGAACGGTAGCACGATCATTAAAAGTAACTGAACAAACAAAATAAAACAAAGTATCCCTATTCCGATTTTCTCGGGAATTGCTTTTTTCTTCTCTGTTTTTTTAATTTTAATACAATAGAAAAGAAAACCGATGATCCCAATAAAAAAAAGCATCCAACCGGCAGATTTGCTTTCCCAAAAGAAATAAATCCTGAACAAACGGCATGAATACCCATAAACAACAAGCAACAGCCCGGCAATCAGCATTGTCTTTGTGAATGTGTTAAATTGTTTGAAGGTTTTCATAAGGATTGATAAAATATTTTTAATATGACAAATTTGCTAGTTACCAGCAGTTTTATGAATTGTCGACAAAAAAGATTTATCACTCAATTTCATTTTTTTTCCTAATTTCTCATTTATTGTAATAAGCTCATCAGTGAGAATTTCTTTTAAATTCAAATACTTTTCATTAATACCATTGGAAAATTTACTCGAAACAACGGTAAGATAGTGCAATGAATTTCTTTTATTATTTAAATCGTTTAGAAAATCAATAATATCAGGGTTAAAATTGAACATTGCCGAGTATTTAGGTGAATTTAAAATAAGTGAGAAATTAATCGTCTGATTACTTAATGTTTCAAAAATATAATTCGATGCTAAGGGCAACGTAAGGCTCTCAGCTTCAAAAATTTGTTCAATTGAAACAGGCTCTTTTTTTTGAAGCTTAAATAAATTTTCGGCTTTTTCTTTTATTATCTTGTGAATTACGAAGTCATTGTCAAGAACAACTGCTTTCATATAATTTTCCGTAGCAGTCATAATTTTTATTGTACCTAAAACATCAGCTTCAAGTTTCATTGTCTCCGAAACGTTATGTTCTCCATTAGCATATCGGTCGTAAATTTCCTGTCCGTATTTAATTCTGTCTGCAGTGTATAGTAAATAATACGAATTTTGAGTGGTCCAAAAGAGTATCTGATCCCTCCAATCTTTAGTTGTATAACATGTTCCTTCACTAATTGTATATGATTCTAACATCTTAAATTGTTTTTTTATAGTATTGTAAATATACATATTACCAAAAGATCTTCAAATGGCCTGCATAAACCCAGTCTAACATCCAATATCCAAAATCTAACCTCTGAAAAACATCCGAAAAAAAACCTCTCCCATAAAACGGAAGCAGCCTTATTATTTATCGTAAACTTAGTAAAAAATAAAAAAAACGGGAACGATATCGCACTGATAATCAATACAATCTGGATTAGATGCTAACATTAAATAGCGACCATTGTTTCAAAGCTTGCTGTCCTTTTACTAACAAGTATCACCCGGTTAACAATTTACTAATTACTAATGGTTAAATTTGCTGTACGAAATTATTTAAGTGGAATATTATTTTATAGTGTCATCCGGAGCTTGTTGCCGGATCTCGTAAATGTTTAAAGTATCTAATTAACCGATCCCGCAACATTGCGGGATGACAGACAGAGAAAAATTGTACCGGACCAAACATGACAAACACAGATTTGTAATCCGTACAAACGAAATTAACATATAAAAAAACAAATCATAAAAACAAAAATGAACATGACAGCAACTAAAGGATATGCCGCACAAAATGCCACAGCGCCGCTTGGCCCGTTTACATTCGACAGGCGTGAAGCCGGTGCACATGATGTACAATTCGAAATAATCTATTGCGGGGTTTGCCACTCCGATCTTCACCAGGTGCGTAACGAATGGAAAAGCACCACTTACCCGATCGTACCGGGGCACGAGATTGTGGGGCGCGTTACCAAAGTAGGTTCGGCAGTTACAAAATTTAAAGCCGGTGATCTTGCCGGTGTCGGCTGCTTAGTGGATTCGTGCCGCGAATGCGACAATTGCAAAAACGGGTTAGAGCAATTTTGTAGAAACGGTGCAACAGGAACTTACAATGCAAAAGATAAAAAACACGGCGGCATCACTTACGGTGGTTATTCCAACCAAATTGTGGTGGACGAAAGTTTTGTACTGAAAGTTTCCGAAAAACTGCCTTTGCAAAATGTGGCGCCCTTGCTTTGCGCAGGCATCACCACGTACTCGCCACTGCGTCACTGGAAAGTTGGAAAAGGCCATAAAGTGGGCGTTGTAGGCCTTGGCGGATTGGGCCACATGGCGGTTAAATTTGCAGCATCCTTTGGTGCGGAAGTTACCATGCTGAGCACTTCTCCCGAAAAAGAAACGGATGCACGCCGTTTGGGTGCACATCATTTTGCATTGACAAAAGATGCAGAACAGGTAAAAGCGCTCAACAGCACATTTGATTTTATCATTGATACAGTTTCTGCACCGCATGATTACAATCAATATTTAAACATGCTGAACGTAAATGGCGTGATGATCTGTGTAGGCGTACCTCCTACTCCAATGGAAATTGCAGGATTTAATTTATTGAGAAATCGCAGGAGCATTGCCGGATCATCGATCGGCGGCTTGCCGGAAACACAGGAAATGCTGGATTATTGCGCGGAGCACAACATTGTATCCGATGTGGAAGTGATCAGTATGGATTACATCAATACCGCGTATGAACGCATGCTGGCAGGTGATGTAAAGTATCGTTTTGTGATTGATATTTCTTCACTATAATACAGATAGCGCCCGCCCGAACAATTCGGACAGGGACAAAAACAAATATTACGAACCTGTGTATATAAAAAATAGCCGCCCGATCGGGCGGCTATTTTTTATTTGAATCCATTTTTATTTTATGATTTTTAAGAAACACCGGGGTTAAATGCAGCAGCATTGCATCGGTACCTTATCCGAAAAAATGAAATTATTCATTGAAAAATTGCCATTTTCAGCCTATATTTGTTTGTAGGGATGATCAATTAAATTGAAAACCTAAAAACATCACATCATGATCAAGCAGTTATTCTTTACCTGGATCCAATTCTTTTTTGCAATCATAGCGGTCAGCTATTTGATATCATTGAAACACCCCGGATTTGATCCGAAACCAATTTATAGCAAGCTGATCTTTTCATTCATTTTTGCTGTTGTTATGCAGATAATTAAAACCAGAAGAGCGAAAATAAACAGTTAACGCTCCTCCTGTAAAAATTAAAACGCCCGCTGGATTTCAGCGGGCGTTTTTGTTTGTTTTATATAGAAGTAAATCAAAAAACGGGCTATTCCTGCTTCCGGCTTTCCGCTTCAATTTCATCTGCTTCTGTTTCTTCCTTATGATCCTGTTCCGGATGAAAATTAAAAACTGCCTGTCCAAGCGGTGGCATGGTGTCACCGATCAGGTAACCGAAAGGCTCCAGTGGCCGGATGTGGTCAAACACAACTTTAATGATTGCGGTAAGCGGTATGGACAAAAACATCCCGGAAATACCCCACAAAGCGCCACCGATCAATACCACAATAATGGAAACCAATGCATTTACTTTTACTTTGGAAGCAACGATCTTGGGCACTAAAAAATTGTTATCAATCAGCTGGATCACAATATAGGCAATCAGCACCAGCAGCGCCGAAAATGGCGTACCCGTTACAAAACCCATGATCATGGGCAATGCAATGGCAATGATACCGCCAATGTATGGGATCAGGTTTAAAATAGCGCCGATCACACCCAGTAAAATGGCCGAATCAATACCAATAATCAGCAACGCAACAGAATTGAGTGTTGCCACGATGGCCATTTCGATCAGCAATCCTACAAGGTAACTTTGAATGAGTATTTTAATGTTGGTTAATACTTCCACCACCACTTTGTGTTTTTCCTTCGAAAACAGTTTAGCTACAAAGTGCAGCAGCAATGGTTTGTAAAAAATAAAAAGGAAAATATAAACGGGGAATAAAAAAACAGTCGCAAATACGCCTCCGATAGAAACCAGCGTTTGTCCAATCATATCGCCGGCGCCACTCATGCTTTCTTTTCTTGTATTGGTAACCCAAACGCCAATTTTTGATTTGCTCACGTTAAATGTTTGCGAGAACCAATCCACACCATCTGCAAAAAGCAAGTTGAATTTTTGTTTCAGCTGCGGCCATGTATCACTGAATGTAGCCATTTGAGAACCGACGAAAATAAACAAGCCGGTTACAAAAACCATCAGCAATGTTATGCAGATCAAAATAGAGATTACACGATTGATCCCTATGCGATGGAAAAAATTGACCATCGGATTTAATAAAATAGAAATGATCAGTGAAAAAAGTACCGGCACAATCACATCCTGCCCAACATAGAGCAAACCCAAAAGAGCCACAATGGCCAGCAGAATTTGCGAAAATTTTAAATACAATGGTAATTTAACCGGCAGCTGATTCATAATTGGTTGTTTAGTTTGGGGGATTAATTCAAGAACTGTTCCCGCCTTTTTTTGGTAAAAAACAACAGATCTTCACTTTTTTATCGCATTTTAACTCATCAAATTCCCCATTTTGGGTAAATAAATACACAAGCAGTGCAGAATAATAAAAGTCCCGAACGTGTCCTTCCCGGAAGCCAGCCCTAACAGGATTAAAAAACGAGCGTTAAAAAAGCCGGAGATGCCTTCAAAAGCACTGAAACCGACATTTCCGGAAAAACACGAAAAACACGGTGCCAATGTTGAAAACATTGGCGGTTAGGTTAAAATATGGCATACTTTTTAAAAACAAAGGAGGGATAAATATTGCTTAAATTGAAACAAAAAAAGGTGTCCCGCTTATTATTTGCCAGCTCATCGCGACTGAATTTTCATCAGCGCAGGACGCGTGCATTTGGTGCATGAACAACTAAAAAGGTCATAAAAAAGCAACCACAAATATTTTCTAATTTTATTTTATGATACTCATTGTTGACGATCGTCCGGAAAATATTCTCCCGCTTAAAAGAATCCTGGAGCTGCATAGCTTTAAAACAGACAGCGCAACGTCGGGTGAAGAGGCATTAAAAAAAATACTGAATAACAATTATTCACTGATCATACTTGACGTGCAAATGCCGGGTATGGATGGATTTGAAGTCGCGGAAGCTATTTCGGGGTTCAGTAAATCGCAGGATACGCCCATTATTTTTTTATCGGCGGTGAACACCGAAAAAAAATTCATTGCCAAAGGTTACAGCTCGGGCGCCATTGATTATGTAACCAAGCCTGTTGACATCGATATCCTTTTACTGAAAGTAAAAACATTTTACAAGCTGTACGAGCAACAGCTCGAATTAAAAAAAATACAGGATTCGCTACGTACCGAAATAGAAGTACGAAAACAGGCGCAGGATCAGCTTTCGCTGCGCATGCACGAATTACGATCGGTGCTGGAATCATTACCGCAGATTGCTTTCTCCATCGCACAGGACGGAAAAATAGATTACGTAAACGATCAGTGGTTTGTATATTCAGGTGATGCCGCCACTTTTCCGGAAGCACATCCGGATGATCATCTTGTGTGCAAAGAATGGGAAAACCATCTTGCAAAAGGAAAAGAATATGAAAGCGAGATCCGGATTAAACACCTCTTAACACATGAATACAGGTATTTTGTGATGAAGATCATCCCGATAGCACAGGAAGGAATAATTGTAAGATGGGTGGGAACATTCACTGATATTCACCAGCAAAAGCTGGCAAACGAAATACTGGAAGATAAGGTAAAAGAGCGTACAAAAGAATTAGTCACAAAAAATGAAGAGCTGGAAACATCCAACCACGAGCTGCAACAATTTGCATGGGTGGTATCGCACGATTTGCAGGAGCCACTCCGTAAAATACAAACGTTTTGCAGCATATTAAAGGAAAAATTTTTGAAGGAAGATGAAAAAGCGCAGTCGTACCTCGACCGCACTATCAGCTCCTCCGAACGTATGGCGGAACAGATCAACGATCTGCTGGATTACTCACGCTTATCGGTTTCCATTGAATTCCAGGAAACAGACCTGAATAAAATTGTAAATGATATCCTCATTGATTACGATAATACCATTGAAGAAAAAAACGCGGTCATAGAAAAGGATATACTCCCTGTAATTGATTCGGTTCCCAGCCAGATGCGGCAGATCTTTCAGAACCTGGTTGGCAATGCGCTTAAATTTTCAAGAAAAGGGATAGCCCCGCTGATCCGCATCACTGCCGAAATTATTGATAAAAAAGAAATTGATGCAGCAGTAAGCCCTTCCGGGAATTTTTGCAGGATAATGGTCAGCGATAACGGGATCGGGTTTGATGAAAAATACCTCGACCGGATCTTTGTGATCTTTCAGCGCCTGAATGATCGTTTATTATATGCCGGTACAGGCATTGGCCTTGCAATTGCGAAAAAGATCGTTGAAAAACATGATGGGTTAATAACGGCAAAAAGTGTGGAGAATGAAGGAAGCAACTTTATTATCATATTGCCTTTGCATCAAAAGCAGGAAAAAGAAACAATAGCCAATAAGCAATAGGCAAATGCAGTATGTTTAAAAAATAAACAGGCAATAAAACAAATAACAAACACAGCGACTAACAACTAATTACTAACCAATAATTATTATTACATGAAAGAACGCACCGTTACTAATTCCATTATCCGGCAATTACAAATTGTTTTTTCCATTTCTATTTTGCTTTTAGTGATCAGCCTGATCGCGTCCTTCATGAGTACGCAAAAGCTGATCGATAATTCGAAGCTGGTGAATCATACCAATGAAACGCTGCTGCAATCTGAAAACATTATTTCTTTTATGAAAGATGCAGAAACAGGCCAGCGCGGCTTCCTGGTAACAGCCGACCCTTTGTTTTTAGAACCTTACAACAGCGCGCATGAAAAAGTGGTGAACAGCTATAATAAGCTACGCACACTAACAATCGATAATCCCGTGCAGCAGAAAAACCTGGACGAAGCCAAAGTGCTTTTTGAAGAAAAATTCAGGCAAATGCAAAAGATCGTGGACACGGAAATAAAAGATAAAAGCGCTTTATTAAAGGATTCGGTGGCGCGTTACGATGAGATGATCAAAGGTAAACAGATCATGGATGATTTGCGGGGAATTGTTATAAACATACAAACAGAAGAAAAAAGATTGCTTGCGCTTCGTACGGAAGAACAAACAAAATACATTTCCTTTACTCCCATATTGCTGATCATTGCAGCATTGATCTCTATCCTGATCACGGCATTTGCGTATTTCAGGATCAAAAAAGATATGGATGAACGCCTTGCACAACAGAACCTGGCGGAAGAAAAATACACAGAAACATCCAGCCGCATTGCTATCATGGAAGGCATCACCAGAGGTATTGCAGGCGGCGATTACAGCGTTCGCAGCAGCGATAGCAAAGAGGATGAGCTGGGGCGCATTTCCAGTGCGCTGAATACCATGGCAGCCTCTCTTGAAAAAACATTCAATGATCTGAATATCCGCGACTGGCTGCAAACCGGCGCGGTGAATTTAAGTGATGCCATGCGCGGCGAGCGCGATCTGCACCACCTGAGTGAAAAGCTGATCGCCAGTATTACTGCCTACATCAAAGCACCGATAGGGACGGTATACATTATCGACCGCGATTCCAATTACAAACTGGCGGGTGGTTATGCCGCCAAAAATGCACCTCAAAAATTTACGATCGGCGAAGGCTTGATCGGCCAGGCAGTAAAAAGTAAAAAAATGATCATACTGGATGATGTTCCTGCAAATTACATCCAGATCGCTTCTTCATTGGGAACAACGCCCCCACAACATCTCGTAATCCTGCCAATGATGTATGGAGGCGAATGCATTGCTGCGATCGAGATCGGCTTGTTAAAAGCGCTGAGCCCTGTTGAAATTGAATTTTTAACAAACAATGCAGAAACCATCGCGATTGGGATCAACGCGGCATTGGATTACGTGAAGCTGCAGGATTTCCTGGAAGAAACCCAGGCACAATCCGAAGAGCTGCAGGCACAACACAACGAGTTGGAAAATTTGAATACCGAGCTGGAAGCACAGGCGCAAAAACTACAGGCATCTGAAGAAGAGCTGAGAGTGCAGCAGGAAGAGCTGCAACAAACCAACGAAGAGCTGGAAGAACGCAGCGGCCTGCTGGAAGAAAAAAATATCGAGATCCAGAAAAAAGCGGAAGAGCTGGAATTGACAACGCAATATAAATCCGAATTTTTAGCGAACATGTCGCATGAATTGCGCACGCCTTTAAACTCTATTTTATTGCTGAGCAGATTATTGTCGGAAAACAACGAGAACACCCTGAACAAAGACCAGGTGGAATATGCAAAAGTAATTCAAAGCTCCGGAAACGGCTTACTGGGGCTGATTGATGAGATCCTTGACCTTTCGAAAATTGAAGCTGGAAAAATGCAGCTGGAACTTATTGACGTATCGCTGAATGAAATTTCAGAAGACCTGAATGCTTTATTTAAACCGGTTGCAAAAGAAAAAGGCATTGCCTTTACAACCATTGTTCAGGAAGGAATCTCTACCATCAAAACGGACAGGGTACGGCTGGAGCAGATCTTAAAAAACCTGATCTCCAACGCGCTGAAATTTACAGCGGCCGGATCGGTGTCGCTCAACATTCACAAAGATCCGAAGAATGACAATACATTTTGCTTTGTAGTGAAAGATACGGGAATTGGAATTGCACATGATAAGCAACAAATGATCTTTGAAGCTTTCCAGCAGGCAGATGGGTCCACCAGGAGAAAATACGGCGGAACCGGCCTGGGATTATCAATCAGCAGGGAGCTGGTAAAATTACTCGGCGGCGAGATCAACCTGAAAAGCGAAGTGAATGCTGGCAGTGAATTTACATTGTGCCTGCCGGTTTCCATCCATGAGCCGATCATATCAGAGCAAAAAATAATTCCGGTTTCGATGGAGCTGGAAGATAAAAATAAAAAAATAGCGGCGCTGCGCAGTCAGTTCATCAGCACGATTATCCCGGAAAATATCCCGGACGACCGCGATACGATCAGCGGAGATGATAAATGCATCCTGATCATTGAGGACGATACTAATTTTGCAAAATCGGTATTGGAATATGCCCGCAAAAAAGGATACAAGGGCGTTGTTGCTGTACGCGGTGACGAAGGTTTAGAGCTGGCACGGATCTACAAGCCGAGAGGTATTTTACTGGACATTCAGCTGCCAATAAAAAGCGGTTGGGAAGTTATGGATGAATTAAAAAACAATCCGGAAACACGCCACATTCCGGTTCACATCATGTCGTCGCACAAAGTAAAAAATGAAAGCCTGATGAAAGGCGCGGTTGATTATATCAGCAAACCGATCGCATTTGAACAGATGCAGGATGTGTTTCAAAAGATCGAATATGTGCTGAACCGCAAATCCAAAAAAGTGCTGATCGTGGAGGATAACCCAAAACATGCGAAAGCATTGGCATACTTCCTGGAAACGTTCAACATCAATTCGGAGATCAAAAGCGATATTGCGGAGGGAATTGAAGCGCTGAAAGGAAAAAAAGTAGATTGTGTGATCCTCGACATGGGCATCCCGGATATCAAGTCTTACGAAACGCTGGAAGAGGCAAAGCAAAATCCGGGATTGGAGAATTTACCGATCATTATTTTTACAGGAAAAAGCTTGTCGCTGGCAGAAGAATTAAAAATAAAACAATACGCTGATTCGATCATTGTGAAAACGGCTCACTCCTACCACCGCGTGCTGGATGAGATCTCGTTGTTCCTGCATTTAGTGGAGGATACTAAAAAAGTGAATGAAAAAACCAGCAACTATAAAAAACTGGGTGCGCTTACACAGGTGCTGAACGGAAAAACGGTGCTGATCGCGGATGATGATGTACGGAATATTTTCTCGCTTACAAAAGCGCTGGAAACGTTTAAAATGAATGTGATCACTGCGATTGACGGAAAAGAAGCGATCGAAAAACTGAAAAATCATAACGAGATCGATGTGGTCCTGCTGGACATGATGATGCCGCAAATGGATGGTTATGAAACAGCGAAAAAGATCAGGGAAAATCCGAAATGGAAAAATCTGCCTGTGATTGCAGTTACTGCAAAAGCAATGACAGGTGATCGCGAGAAGTGCATCAATGCGGGCGCTTCGGATTACATTACCAAACCGGTGGATATTGATCAGCTGATGTCGCTGCTCAGGGTATGGCTGTATGAACAAGCTTAACAGGAGAGCGCAATAAATACATTTATTATTTAAATAAAAAAACGAACAATTAAAACTGTTTTTACTTAATTACTATGGACACTAAAAAGATCCTGATCATTGATGATGATGCAAGAAATATTTTTGCTCTGACAGCAACACTGCGTGCAAAAAAATTTGAATGCGTATCCTGTATCAATGCAAATGATGCACTGGATTTGTTAAATTCAGACATACAGATAGATGCAGTACTGATCGATATGATGATGCCGGACATGGATGGTTATGAAGCGATCCCGAAGATAAAAAAGATTGAAAAAAGAAAAAAAATGCCGGTTGTTGCAGTAACGGCACAGGCAATGCTGGGCGATAAAGAAAAATGCCTTGCTGCAGGGGCCGATGATTATATTTCAAAACCCATTGATGTAGATAAACTTTTAAGAGTGCTTTCAACAATTTAAAACAATTAAAAGAAGGATATGATACAGGATGATGAAGTGATTCTTTTGTTGGATGATCTTTTTAATATTTACGGTTATGATTTCACAAGCTATTCCAAAGCGTCAATCAAACGCAGGATCTCACGGCTTTATATTTTGGATAAATTCCCAAGCTTTGCAGAATTACGGTATCGTGTAAAAAATGATCCCGGTTATTTAAAACGTTTTGTGGAAGAGATCACGGTAAATGTTACGGAAATGTTCCGCGATCCTGCTTTTTACAAAGCATTACGCTCAGAAGTATTGCCTCACCTCGCTTCAAAGCCATTTATCAGGGTTTGGCATGCTGGATGTTCTACCGGAGAAGAAGTTTTTTCGATGGCAATTCTGCTCAAAGAAGCCAACCTGTTGCAAAAATCGTTGATCTATGCAACCGACCTGAATCCCGGTGTACTCGAAAAAGCCCGGAAAGGAATATTTGGACTGGCACAAATGAAACAATATTCAGAGAATTATATTCTGTCGGGCGGACTGCACGATTTTTCATCGTATTATACTGCCAATTACGAAAATGCAATATTTAAAACGGAGCTGGCAGAAAAAATTATTTTTTCAACCCACAACCTGGTATCTGATAGCTCTTTCAATGAATTTGACCTGATCCTTTGCAGGAATGTGCTGATCTATTTTGACAAGGAGCTGCAGGACAGGGTCTTTAAATTATTTGACGACAGCCTGAGTAAACTGGGATATCTCGCGTTAGGATCCAAGGAAACATTGCGCTTTTCTAACATCCAGTCTACATTTAAACAACTGAATAAAGAACGAATCTGGCGAAAAACATGGTAGTACAAAATTGCAAACTGGTGATCATCGGCGGCTCGGCGGGCAGCATTGATGTGTTATTAAAGCTTCTTCCGGAACTTGATCATGAATTACCTTTTGCAATTGTGATCGTGCTGCACCGCAAAAATACGAGTGATTCGTACCTGCAGGAGTTGCTGGCAAGCAGAACAAACATTAAAATAAAAGAGGTGGAAGATAAAGACGAGATCTGCCCTGGCAACATTTACATTGCCCCACCGGATTATCATTTGCTATTTGAAAAGGAAAATGTTTTTTGCCTCGACGATTCTGAAAAAATAAATTACAGCAGGCCCAGCATTGATGTTTCTTTTGAATCGGCAGCTGAAGTATACAGGAAAAATTTAACAGGAATCTTACTTTCAGGCGCCAATGCCGACGGAACTGCAGGGTTAAACTCCATTAAAGAAAACGGAGGCATGATCGTTGCGCAAAAACCCGGAGATGCCGAAGTTTCATTTATGCCGCAGCAAGCGATTTCGCATACAGACATTGATTTAATATTAAATGCGGATCAGATTGCTGCGTTTATTAATTCACTTGCAAATAAGTAGGCAGGCGCAACAAAATGCGTTGTCACTTCCTCCCATTTAATTCATCTTTAACGCAGCAGCGGCGCCATCCGCGTGCCCATCAAATCAATGGATTCCAGTAGCTTCTGATGTGATAATGCAGCTGTATCCATCTGGAACGTAACTCTTGTAATGCCACCCAATGCATCACTATGACGCAGGATCTTTCCTGCAACATCTTCGGGGCTGCCCACCAATAAAGCGCCTTGCGGACCCATTTGCGCTTCAAAGCGCGAGCGTGTCATTTCCGGCCAGCCACGCTCTCTTCCGATCTTGGTCATGCTTTCGGCATATCCCGGGTAAAATTCTTCGATTGCTTCTTCGCTTGTATTTCCAACATATCCAAGCGAATGCAATCCCACTTTTAAGTTTTCAGGCGCATGCCCTGCCCTCTTGCCGGCTTCCCTGTAAAGGTCTACCAGCGGGCGGAAGCGGTGTGTTTCGCCGCCAATGACTGCCACCATTAATGGCATACCCAGTGTTCCGGCACGCACAAACGATTCGGGTGTGCCACCTACTCCCAACCATATTGGAAGCGGATCCTGGAAGGGACGCGGATACACCGGCTGATTTTTTAATGCCGGGCGGAATTTTCCCGACCAGGTTACAAATTCGTTTTCACGGATCTTTAATAATAATTCTAGTTTTTCTGAAAAAAGCTCGTCATAATCATCCAGGCTGTATCCGAACAATGGAAATGCTTCAGTAGAAGAGCCGCGCCCCACCACTATTTCGGCCCTGCCTTTGGAAATAAGGTCGAGCGTTGAAAAATTCTGGAATACCCTTACCGGATCGGCAGCGCTCAATACCGTTACTGCGCTGGTAAGGCGGATGCGTTGTGTGCGGGCCGCTGCTGCTGCAAGGATCAGCGTAGGCGCCGAGTCCAGCATGTCCTTCCGGTGGTGTTCACCTATCCCGAATACATCAAGGCCTGCACGATCGGCATGCTCTATGCGTTGCAGCAGTTCTGCAACCGACTGTGCACTGCTTTCAGCCGTTGCAAAATCATTCCCGAAACGTGCGGCAAAACTGTCTATTCCTATTTCCATGATGTGTGTTTTAATTTCAAATTTAAGTAAATATTGCTTACGGAAATGTACGTCTCCCGTAGGGCTGTGTGTATTTTCCCGCAAAAACGCAACCACTGTATGTGAAGTGCTGTGTATTGTTTCCCGCAAATTCTGCGTTTAAAAATACTGCACGCTGTTTCGCGCAGAGATGCAAAGTTCCCGGAGTTGTGAGAAAAGAATTATGCGGTTAATAAAACACAGCGTTACATAACAGCCAGCAGGCCAGTGAACTATTGAACCGTTACTGTTTTTAAAGAAAGTAATTTATGATACATTACATACGAAACAACCATTAATCCAAGGAACACAACCGGCATGATCCTGTTTTGAATGGGATCGCCGGAAGCTGTATGTGCGATTACTGCTGAAATAAATGTAATGGCAAAGCCTGCATACGCCCATTCTTTTACACGGGCTGCAACCGGGATCAATAATAAAACGGCACCGATAAATTTGGCGAAGGCCAGCTCCACACGAAAATAATCGGGGTAACCGAGGTGCTGGAAACCTTGCTGAACAGTAGGGTTAGTTAGATAGGCGTAACCCGAAAATGTCATCATCAATGCCACAATTGCGGTGGAAACCCAGTAAGTAATTTTAGTTGCTTTCATAATTTTATTTTGTTTTTTTATTTGTTTTAAAATGATACTGCAAAACTATGTACATTTGCTTATCAAATGTTAGCAGTAAACAAAAGGTTAGTACTAACCTTTTAGTTAGCGATCCTCTGAAACATGAAAAAAACAAAAGAAGAAAAACTGGAATATTCATCACCGGCATGCACTCAGCGGCTTACATCGCTGGATGATGCACTGTATGTGATTGGTGGAAAATGGAAGCTCAAGATCATTATCGCTTTACAGGATGGCGCGAAACGGTTCAATGAATTGCAACGGACGGTATCGGGAATCTCTGCAAGAGTATTGTCGAATGAGCTGAAAGAACTGGAGATGAATGGTTTTGTGAAACGTAAAGTGCAGACAGACATCCCCGTAATGGTTACGTATGAAATAACTGAATACAGCCATACCCTGCGCAATGTATTAGGTGCATTGAGTGAATGGGGCACTAAACACCGCGCAAAGATCCGCAAGGAAAGAAGCGTTTCTTCAAAAACAATGAAAAAATAACGATCAGCTGAAAAAATGTCTTCTTCTGTCGATTTTTTCTTCGCGCTGTTTGTGAATGCGCTCTTTTATTTTAAAAAAGATATACACCAGTATAACCGGAATGATCAGAAATAAAAGTTCCCAGGGAACAGTAGCTGAAAGTAAATGTTGAATGGTCATAATCTTAAGCTATTAGTTTGTAGTATTTTTTTGAGGAGGCATTGTACTGAAAATAATGTCCCACAATGGGGTTGATACGCCAAATGCCTTATCCGGATATTTATAATGATGCTTTGCATGATGCATCCACAGCCTGTGTAGCATGGGCGTGGATGGCTTTGTATGAATCGTATAATGAATATAGGAATACGCCAGGTACCCGTTGCTGATGCCCGCCATGAATGCAAACGCATTTAATCCAAAAAATAAATACCAGAACAGGAACATAAAAAATGCTATGATGGCACCCGGTACAGGCGGCATGAACAAACGCTGGTGATCCCGCGGATGATCGTGGTGAATACCGTGCACGATGTAATGAAAACGTTTGAGCGATGGAAAATATTCATCAATGTGAAAAACAAAACGGTGCAGGATGTATTCCATCAGCGTCCAGCCAAACAAACCGGCGGCATACAGTCCGACGGTTTCCCAGATCCCCAGGCGCGTGTACCTGAAACTGAGGAAAAAAAATAATAAGATCAGGAAGGTGTAAAAAGTAATGGTGATGCTCGGGTTGCTTTTCGTTAATCTTTCAAGAGAATTGTTTTGAAAGATCCGCCCCTGGGTTTTATTGTTGATTACTGACATACTCTTTTTTTTAATGTTTTAACTATCTGCGAAAAAAAGAATGCCAGAAAGCCGGGAAAATGTAAAATGCGGTAATTACATATAAAAATGTACAGGCATTTCCACATCTTTTGCATTTGTTCGTCCTGAATGCCCGGATTACATAGTCTAAAAGAACGTGATCATTTCACATTCCGCTGGCATAAAATTTTAATGATCTGTAACAGCGATTTGAACAAAATCCGGCAGGATAAAACATAGTTTAGGTTTAATTGGTTTGGAGTGAACTATAAACAACATTCTGCATAAAACAATCCTTGTCGTAATTGACAGGGATTGTTTATTTTTACAGCTCCAACAATTCTAAAATAATGAATTCATTCCAACCGGCGGAAGCAGCAGCATTTGTACTGAGCGGCGATCCTTTTTTTGATGCCCTGGAATGTATCATTGCCGAAGCAACCGAAATCATTCACATTCAAACTTATATTTTTGAAGCGGATAAAACCGGGATGGCCGTTATTGATTCGCTGAAAGCCGCCGTAAAAAGAGGCGTTGCCGTTTTTGTGCTGGCAGATGCTTACGGCTCCAAATCGCTTCCAAAAAATATTATCAAAGATGCACGTGCAGCGGGGATCCATTTCCGGCTGTTCTCTCCTTTTTTCTCCACCGAAAGCATTTACATGGGGCGGCGCCTGCATCACAAAATTGTGGTGGCCGATAAAAAAACAGCGCTGGTGGGCGGGATCAACATTGCGGATAAATACCGGGGAACGGAAGAAGAAGCTGCCTGGCTGGATTATGCGGTACTCGTAAAAGGAAGTGTATGCGGATCTTTGCACCGCTTGTGCGAATCGATCTACCGCAAACGAAGTTTCAGCGGCATGAATGCAGGCAATACCGTACATGCAATAACCGGACATCCTGTAATGGTGCGATTTACGCGAAACGATTGGGTAAGAAGTAAAAATGAGATCTACAGGAGCTATCTCCACATTCTTCAGCATGCAAAAAGTGATGTAATATTTGTAACGAGCTATTTCCTTCCGGGATACCGTTTTCGCAAGGCATTAAAAAATGCACGCAGCCGGGGCGTTGCCATTACCATTATTCTTGCCGGAAAATCCGATATGCCTTTGTTGTTTTATGCAGAAAAATATTTGTATCATTTTTTTCTAAAGAACGGGATCAGCATTTATGAATGGAAAAGATCGACCATGCATGCAAAAGCGCTGGTGATGGATGAAGAGCTTACAACTATCGGCTCATACAATCTTAATCCATTAAGCCGCTACCGGAGCATTGAGCTGAATGCTGAAATTTCGGATGCTGAATTTGCGAAGGAATTTCGTAAACATGTTTCCCGGCTGATCGAACATGATTGTGTTCAGGTAACGCTGAATAAAAATATGTATGAACAAACCCGGTGGTCGCGAATAAAAACCTACCTGTTCTATTATTTTTTCAAGATCTTTTTCGCGGTGTTTATTTCCAGGAAGGTGAATAATAATTAGATGATATTGGATATTAGACGGTGTAGTCTATACCGGAAGGTAAATGGTAAACTCGGCGCCTTGCCCTGGCTCGCTGCGGGCAGAAATAGTACCACCGTGATTTTCCACGATCTTTTTGCACAGGGCCAGCCCTATCCCCGTTCCGCTGTACGATTGCCGGTCGTTCAGGCGCTGGAAGATGGTAAAAATCTGATCGGCATACTGCTGATCGAAGCCAATACCATTGTCTTTAAAGGTCAGCCGCACATATTTTAAATCAGGATTAAGCGCCGCATTTTTTTCTGACGCAACCTCAACCTCCGTAATTATTTTTGAAGTGATACGGATGCGCGGTTCATTTTTTGAAAATTTCAGCGAGTTACTGATCAGGTTAAAAAAAAGTTGGTTCATCTGCAGTGGGATCCCTTTGATGGTAGGCAAGTGATCGCATTCGATCACTGCTTTTTTTTGCGAGATGAGCAATTCAAAATCAATTTTTACATTTTCAACGATCTGGTTCAGGTCTATTTCCCTGAACAGGATATCAGTATCCGACAAGCGGGAATAGGCAAGTACATCTTTAATGAGTGAGCTCATGCGCTGTGCGGAGGTAACGATCTTGTTAAAATATTTTTCCGATTCATCCCGGTTGTCAAATTTTTTATGTACCAGCTCTGCAAACGTCTGGATCTTACGCAGCGGTTCCTGCAGATCATGAGAAGCCACGTATGCAAATTGCTCCAACCGCTGATTTGATTTTACCAGCTCGTCATTGGTTTTCATCAGCTCCTGCTCCGAATAAATGCGGTCGGTGATGTCGTGTCCGATCAACATGGCGCCAAAAATCTCACCGGAGTATGATCTTAGCGGAATAAAAAAGTTTTCGTAATATTCATCCGTCAGTACCGAATGGTGCTTTTCCATGTGAACAGAGTTTCCTTTCAGCGCTTTGCGGAAATTATCCAGGATGTTTTTCCCCTTATCATTAAAATGCGGAAAAATAAAAGATATATCTTTCCCGATCGCTTCATCTCTTTTGTATTTGGTAAGCTCTTCGTATTTTTTATTAAACAGCAGCACTTTTTCATCCAGGCCGATTGCGCAGATATAATCCACAGAAGCATCAATGATAGTATCCATCAGTTGTTTCTGGTGAATGATCTCATCGTTTTGAATGAGGAGCTGCCGTGTACGTTCTGCTACTTTTTTTTCCAGCTGTTCAGCTTGTGTTTTTTCCTCGGTAATGTCGAGTGATGATCCATACATTCTCTGTGGAATGCCATTTTCGGAAAAAACAATTTTCCCATTGGTCCGGATCCAATGAACGGATTGATCGGGCCAAAGCAAGCGAAGCTCATAAAAAAGCACCCCGCTCCGAAGCGCTTCTGCATGTGCTTTTTCGCGGACTTTAGCATCTTCCGGGTGAAACACGTTTGCAAATTCCGTATGGCCAATTCCATTCACATCTGAAAAGCCGAACATACTGGCCAGCCGTTCGGAATAAATAAATTGCAGTGTTTGCATGTCCCAGTCAAATGTTCCTATTTCCGCCGCTTCTATGGCCAGTCGTAATCGCTGTTCTGTATCATTCGTATTTTTCACTACAGCTTCCCGGATGGTTGCAAACACACCCTCAACATTGTTCTGAGCGTTAAATACCGGCTGGTAAACAATATTGAAAACACGTTCCGCTGCATTTTTATCCGGGTTGGAAAACAATGTTTTATTTTCAGAAAAAAAAGGGATTTTTTGTTCGGCCACCGCTTTCAGTATGGGTGCGCTTAGCTCCCATAAACCGGCGTGTCCTTCATTTCCTTTTTTAACGGAAGGCGGATACGGCAGCCGGAGCAGCTGACTGCAGGCTTCGTTGTACAACTCTACATGATCGTTTCCCCACCACAAAACCGATGGGAAAGGAGAATTAATGCAAATCCCTGCTGCTGTTTTTAAATGAGGAGGCCAGTTAAGAATAGCGCCCAACAACGTTTTTTCCCAATTAACAGCACGGATTGATGTTCCTGTTTCACCAATACCTAAAAAAAGTTCAGCGGCTACATCGGATGAATTCATAATACGTAACAAATAGTAATGAGTAGTATCAGTAAGGTATGTGCTCCGACAAAATTTTTGTGAGAACAGAAATGCTGGTTGGCTTGATGATGTAATCGGTAGCGCCCAGCTGTTTTATTTCACTGATCACCTTATCGTCGGAGGATGTGGAATAAATAAAAACCGGTGTATCCGTGAGGTGATCCATTTTACGCAGCTCAATCAGGCATTGTTTGCCGTTCATACCGGGCATATTTAAATCCAGGAAAATGCAGCAGGGATTAAAGGTTTGATCCCTCAATTTGTTGATCGCCTCTATTCCGCTGCTTGCAAATATACAATCCACCGGTTCACGTGTATCTTCCATCGCCAGTTGAAAAACACTCTGGTCGTCTTCATCATCATCAATTAAAAAGCAAATCTTATTTTGCGTCATATCCCAAAGTTAACGAACCTGTGGCTAAGTACAAAATATATTGTTGTTTATTGGTCGAAGCAAACCAGCATTAACTATTACGCTTTTTTACGGCTGGTAAGCAATACGGCGATTCCTCCCAGCAACAATACACCGCCCACAATCGGCGACCATTGAACGGGATGATTCACTTCTTTATTTATTTCTACCGGGCCAAGATCAACCACGTTTTTTTTGGTTACAAAATTAAATCCGGTGATGGCCATCATTGCAATTCCAATTGCGATCAATATAATTCCTAAACTTTTCATAATTTTTATTTTTTAGTTTGCTTAATGTATATAAAAACCAACGCCATGAATAAATGCACCTACTTTTGATCAAAACGTAGAAATTAAGCCCCAAAATATCTCCATGAAGGATGATCCCGATTTAGTAAAAAGCCTGTAAATAAAAGGGATCATAAAAGCCGGCAGGATCACGACAAAAAATGGCACAGTTATTTAAAAGGTAAATGTGAAACTGTTAGAAATAATTGGTTTTGTTTGTGTTTAGAGAAAAAAAAGTCCTTTGTTTAATTACAAAGGACTTTTTTTATGCCATTACATTTTTCGAATTCCGTTTGCGGAAATAACGGATTTTTATAAATTTCCATGATTTTCTTAATGAGCGGATCACTCCTTTTTGCACTAAGTATTCTTTGATCACTTGCCGGTTAATGCTGCCTGTTTCCAGGATCGCTTCATTCAGATCCAGAACGGAGATCTTCCATTTTTTCGTAAAATGGCTGACCTGGTCCTGTTCCCATGGATAGATCATTGTTGCTTTATTTAAATTATAGAATGTCATATTTATGAATGGTTAAGATGTTTATACTTTTATTTTGTTTAGCAAACACAGCCTGATACTTGCATCATTTTAAAAGCGGTAACCAAATGTTCCCTGAAACCAAACATTTTTATAACGCGGCACAGTAGAAGTTCCGTCTCCGTTGTTATTTTGCAGATCAAAGCCATAACGGCCGCCGAATACAAAACCGCCGGCATTGATATCAAATCCAACGACTCCGGCTAAAATATTTTTACGGATGTTATCGTTTTTAAAATCATGTTCCTGGTAGCTGGCAGTGGTATTGCTGGTAAGCACATCGCTTTCGCTCATTAAATAAGAATACTGAGGGCCGGCCAGGATGGTAAAATGCCTGCTTGGTTTAATTGCAAGTAATAAAGGGATGTCCAAAAAGTTAGTCGTCCGGTAATAGGTGTAACTGGTAGCGGGATCGTTTTCATTTCCATATCCCTGGTAACCTTTTTGGGAAAATAATACTTCGGGATGGATCCCGATAAATTTTCCGATCGGGATCTGTACAAAACCACCACCTACAAAACCGAATTTTGCATGCGAGTGAAAATTATCTCCCTGCTCGTCGTAAACATTTGAATAATTTGCTCCGGCTTTTAATCCGACGTGGAATTTTCCACGAGAATCGTTTTCATCCTGTGCTTTTAAAGATGCTGTTAAACCAAACAGCAAAACAGTAATGAGTATTGCTAACTTTTTCATGATCGTATGTTTTAATTTTTTATTAATTCTTTTTGTTGTCGTTTTGTTTGTTACTCTTTTCTACACACTAAAAGAATAATGCCACAGCTTAAAACACCAGTCTTTTCATTTCATTCTCTTCATCGGCAACCACTAAATGACGGATAATATAAATCATTACAAGACTAATGATGGCAGCAAAAAAGCACCATACGGAAAGTGCATACAAACCGTAAAATATTTTTGAGGCAATGAGCGATCCCACAGTCAGTAACCCCAACAAAGGCATTCTCCAGGTAGTGGAAACAAAAGTGGGGATTACCGCTGGGATAAGATAAATGACAGATAAAACAGCCGAAACATGGAAGGGTGTAATAAAAGTATATAAAATGTGATGGTTATCAATTTCGGAATGCACCGGGAACATTATCATACGGGTTGCCAGCAATAATGAGCAAAACATTCCCAGCCCGGTAATATATTGCAGGATCCGTTTCCTGCCCCTGTCCTTTTCAAGCGAAAGAATGACCAATGGCATCCAGGTGGGCCAGAATACCTGTGCGAAAAATAAAAACAAATACGTGACGGACATGTTCAGAGAAGCAAACGTTTCTGTTTTTAATGAAAGCCATACAACTCCTTCTATCAATTGCTGAAAGCCGAAAAAGAACGGCGTGAACCCGAGTATTTTTTGCCCGGATGTCTTTGCATTTTTAATTGCAACCACACTGGTGGCACAAAGTATAGTTCCTGCGGTTAAACTTGCTGTAGTTGAGAAACACATGACATTTAGTTTTATGGTTATTCCCGGAAGTTTGCAATATTTATTCCACGTCTTTATTGTGCTTTATTTTTCACACAAATGCGTTAAATAACACAAATGCTCAACCCTCCTGAAGTAAAATTTCCACAACCGAATGAACCAGCGCTGTATAAAAATCCCCTGTTGGCACATTTTTTAAAGTACTTGGTTATATAAACAACTATTTTAATAAAACCCACTAAATACAATGGTAGCAGGAAAATTAAAATTATTTATCGTAGATGATGATCAGCCTATGGCAATCACATTGAAAAACTTTTTGTATTCGAAGTTTGGAAAAGGATTGGATATTTTCCTCTTTAACAATGGGGAAAAATGTTTACAAAACCTGGATGATAAAACAGATATTGTGATCATGGATACGGATGCAAAAGCATACAGCGGACAGGATGTGGTAAGATCGATCAAAGCCATCAGCCCAAAAACAGAGGTAATCGTTTTCTCCAACAACCAGGATATTGCTACTGCAATCGAGTCTTATAAAAAGGGAGCGGTGGATGTGGTAACAAAAGATACACGGGGCATCAACAAGATCACTTATTTCATCAACAAAGTGATCACCGAACCTATCCGCAGGCTGGTAGACGAGTATGGCGTATCCAAATTCATGGTGATTTTTTTCAGTACGTTTATTATTATGGGAATTGCGGTATACCTCTTTATTAAATACGTTCCCATTTATTTTCATCATTAAAAAATGACCTGTAAACGCTTTCATAGAAAAATAATTATCAGTGCACTGGATGCATTGCTGATTTTCTGTGTGAGCATTTTTAGTGCCTGCAATTCTAAAAGAAATGAAGATCCTAAAAAAGTGGCGGAACAGCACAACGATGCTAAATTCAATACCGACGGGCAGGAAGCAAACGCGCATTTTTTAACGGACGCTGCCGCGATGTGCCTGCAGCAGATCAAACTGGCGAAACTTGCGCAGCAAAACAGCATCCGCCCCGATGTGCAGCAACGGGGGAAAATATTTGAAACGGAATACACAAAAATCTATAAATCAATTGCTTACCTGGCTTCCATTAAAACGGTGACATTACCATCCGACCTGAGCAACGAGCAGAAAAAAATATACACAGACCTTGGGTTTGAGATCTCAAAAGATTTTGATAAAAAATATTTTGATCGCGTAATCAAAGACCATAACGCTGCCATTGAAGAATATCAACAGGTTCAGAAAAAAACTACAGACGGTGAAATAAAATCCTTCATTGAAAAAACGCTTCCCGTGTTAACAGGAAATTTAAACCTTATAAAAACAGAACAACAACAATAACCTCCATTAATTTCATCAATATGAAAATAACTTTTTTTATTATAACTGCACTCGCATGTAACTGCGCGTTTGCCCAGGTTGAAAAAAAACAAGATAACCTTCCCGAGCCTTACAGCACAAAATCTGTTTCGAATTTCAGCAATGTATTAGGTTGGAAAGATGGCAGGATGCCGCAGGCGCCAGCCGGCTTCACTGTTACTAAGTATGCCGACGGATTTGATAATCCAAGGTGGATGTATGTAACGCCAAACGGAGATGTGCTGGTTGCTGAAAGCAATTCAAATCATTCGTTTTTGGAACAGGTGGGTGGAACAATTATCGGTGCATCAAAATCAAATAATTTAAGCAAAAGTGCAAATGTTATTACGCTGCTGCGGGATACGGACCACGATGGAAAAGTAGACCTGCGCGAAACGTTTTTAACAGAAGGCCTGGATCAGCCATTCGGAATGCTGATCATCGGTAAATGGCTGTACGTAGGGAATTGCGCGTCACTAATGCGTTATCCGTATACAGTGGGGCAAACGAAAATAACCGGAAAAGGTGAAAAAATAATGGATCTGCCTTCAGGCGAACATAACCGCCACTGGACACGCAATATCATTACGAATGCCGACAGCTCTAAAATATACATCGGGGTGGGTTCGGGTAGTAATGTAGCGGAATACGGACTGGACAATGAAATTTTACGCGCCAATATTTTAGAAGTAAACCTGGACGGAAGCGGCATGCAGGTGTATGCCAGCGGACTCCGAAACCCGGTAGGAATGGCCTGGGCGCCCGGAACAAAAACATTGTGGGTGGCAGTAAACGAGCGCGATGAATTAGGTGATGAGCTGGTGCCCGATTATCTGACGAGTGTAAAAAAAGATGGATTTTACGGCTGGCCATACTCGTATTACGGACAACACATTGATCCGCGTGTAAAAGAACAGAAACCGGAACTTGTAAAAAAAGCGATCATCCCGGATCTGCAATTGGGCTCGCATACAGCTTCACTTGGACTGGCTTTTTATACAGGAAAAACATTTCCCGAAAAATATCGCAATGGCGCTTTCATTGCGCAGCATGGATCGTGGAACCGTTCAAAATTAGCGGGTTACCGTGTTGTATTTGTTCCATTTAAAAATGGTAAGCCATCTGGCAAACCGGAGGATTTTTTAACCGGTTTTATTGTTGACCCTGGTAAAAACGACGTGTACGGAAGGCCCGTATGCGTTACAATGCTGCAAGATGGCTCATTACTTGTTACAGACGATACAAGCAATACCATTTGGAGAATTGCAGCCACTAAAAAATAAAAATAAATTTTATACCTACATATTATGAAATCCTTCACAAAAATTTTCGCATTGGCCGCTTTACTTACTGCATTTTTTGCAGTGAAGCCGGCAGCAGTAAAAGCCCAGAGTGTAAGCTTCCAGGTTTTTTACGACGATTTAAGCCCATACGGACAATGGGTGGACTATTCCTCTTACGGATATGTTTGGGTACCTTCTGCAGGGCCTGACTTTACACCTTATTCCAGTGGCGGGCATTGGGTTTGGACGGATTACGGCTGGACCTGGGCATCGGATTACAGCTGGGGATGGGCGCCATTCCACTACGGCAGATGGGATTATGATAACTATTACGGCTGGGTGTGGCTCCCGGATACTGAATGGGCTCCTGCATGGGTTTCGTGGAGAAGAAGCGAAGGCTTTTACGGCTGGGCGCCAATGGGACCGGGCGTTTCTATCGACATAGCTATTGGCGGTTATAACCCGCCGGCTGATCACTGGGTATTTGCTGACGAACATTACATGGGCGATCCGCATATTCATGATCATTACGGGCCAAGAGGAAATAACCAAACGTATATTAATAACTCAACTGTGATTAATAACACGTATGTGGACAATAGTACACATCATACCTATGTTTCAGGACCACGCAGGGAAGACGTACAAAAAACGACCGGAAAAAATGTACAAGCTGTAGCAATTAAGGAAAATTCAAAACCGGGACAAAAATTAAGCAATAACCAGTTAAACATTTACCGTCCACAAGTTGCGAAAGGCGAGGGTGTAAAACCATCGCGGATCGCAACAAAAGAAGAGGTAAAACCGATTGCGCAAAGGCCGATGCAAAATACCAAAGCAGCACCACCAATACCTGGCAAAGCAGTGAACGGAGCAAAAACCCCGGCCGCAACAAACCCGGCTACGGCCCCGAAAACGCAACCGGGAAGACAGACACAGAGTAAACAACCTGTAAATCAAAGTCCGGCTACACCGAAAAAACAACCTGTTCAGCGTCAGCAGACAGCTCCGCAGCAACAGCCAAAACAACAAGCGCAGCCGCAAAGACAGCAACCTGCAACGCAACCGAAACAACCACAGCGTCAGCCGGCTCCACAGCAGCAACCAAAACAACAACCGGCTCCGCAGCCAAGGCAACAGGCTCCTGCACCACAACCACGTCAGCAAGCGCCAGCGCCTCAGCCCAGACAGCAGCAAGCACCGGCACCAAGACCACAGCCGGCCCCTGCTCCACAGCCTCAGCCACAACAACCACCACCACAGCCACAACAGCAAGGTGGTGGCAACAGGCCTCATTAATATAAATTAGAATAAAAGAAAAGGATCTTCATATATAAAGATCCTTTTTTTTGTGATGTTATTTTGCGTGCTACCGAATGTTCATGTTGTTACACAGGTGTATCATCCTTGGTTTCTTTATCATCCGCTTTTAAAATCAGGCGAATACGCTTGATATGAACATCCGATACATTTGCGCGTTCCAATGAAGATTTAGCTGCGCTTCCACGTTGATCTTTAGCTAATGTGATAAGTAAATTTTTTCTTTCTTCAAACATTCTAAGAGCTGTCCACATGGTTTCCTCAATTTTACTTAGCTGTTCTGCCTCAAGTGCTGCGGCTGTATAAGCGTGGCCTGTATGACAGCGATAACGTATCTGCGATCCCTGTTTCATTTTCCACAAAACGCCTCCACAACCGGGGCAATTAAAGGGAACCTGCTCACCTAATGCATTTACAGAGGGCAAGTCGCTTAATACCCGCTTGGCTATTTTAGCTTCGATTAAAATATCTTTTGGAACCGGTTTTGATTTCCCTGTTTTTTTTAAACTCAGCTTATTTAATACACCTCCCATTTCCGATAGTGGAATACAATAATCCGCCTTCATCTGATTAAGTGCATTCCGCGGCATATCCGGGTATTCGGCATCTGCAGGGTCCTGAACAATACATATTCCGCCACACCTTTGGATTGCCAAAAGGCCTGCCGATCCATCATCTAGATAGCCGGTAAGTAAGATTCCAATTGTTTTATTTCCAAATTCAACCGCTGCCGACCGAAATAATGGATCGATTGCAGGCCGGGACCGGTTTTCATGTGCTCCTTTGGTTATTAGAATTTTTTTGCCGCTATCAATCATTAAATGATGATCAGATGGTGCAATATATATATGCCCGGGTACTATAGACGTTCCGTTTACAGCTTGTGTACATTTTAATTTACTGCTTTTCTGCAATTCGTTTAAAAGGACACTTCCTGTCGCATTTGCCGAAATATGCTGAACAATCAGTATTGGCACAGAAAAATTTTCGGGAAGCTGGCTAACTAATTTTTTTAGCGCCTGAAGCCCTCCGGCAGAAGTGCCGATTACTATAATTTGTTTAGAGTGTTGTTTTATAATGGGCATGGTCTTTCTTATTTATACTTAGAGGTATTTTTTAATCTATCCCAAACTTCGCACATTCCAAACGGGACCGGGAAATAGAATTAACATTTTAGCCTTCCATCTGGCAGCTATTGATTTGTTTATGCGATAACAATTACTAAAAACAAAAAAGCACGAATCACCATTCGCGCTTTCAAATTAAATAAAACTATTTCTTATCCAATTCCTTTGATCCTTTCCTCCGTTCACTTTTATGAATTGCATTTTGCTCTGCCTCATCAATGGAATGCGACTCGTGCAGGCTGCTGCTGTTTTTAGCAACTTCATTGAGCCTACAGTAATATTCCTGGATCATTTTTAATTCTTCTTCGGATAATCCTTCCACATTTACCATACGGTTGCTGGCCATTTCATGTGCTGCTAACAATTCATTCAGCTTTAGCTGGATGGCAAGTGAATCTTTATTTTGGACTTTCTGGATCAGGAAAACCATTAAAAATGTAATAATGGTTGTTCCTGTATTGATGATCAATTGCCAGGTTTCGGAATAATGGAACAGGGGGCCAGTAATCAGCCAAATGATGACCAGCGATACTGCAATTATAAATGCAGGCGTACTTCCGGTTGCTTTAGCAACATTGGATGCTAAATTTTCAAAAATATTTTTTTTGTGAGTTGATGGTTCAGGAAAAGCCATGATGTAAAAATTACGTAAATGTTTAGATTACTCGGTAAGCACCATTTGTTGCTTTTTACGCATGGAACTATTGGCTATTCCAGCCAGTTCGCGATATTTTACAACGGTCCTGCGTGCAATGATCACTTCTTTGTCTTTCAGCAATTTTACAATTTCAGTATCAGAGAATGGTTTATTTTTATCTTCCGTGTTTACGATCTGCTGAATTAACTCCTGCACTTGCACGGATGTTGAAGCTGCGGAATCATCACCATCAGAAGAAATGGCGCGCATAAATAAATTTTTCAATCCAAAAATGCCGAAAGGGGTTTGTACATATTTATTGCTGGTGATCCGGGAAACCGTACTGATATCGTAACCGGTTTTATTTGCAATGTCCTGCAGGATCATCGGGCGCAGTTCTTTAATATCACCGCTTCTGAAAAAGTCGGGTTGCATTTGTGCAATTACACTGATAATGCTCATCATGGTTGTTTCCCTTTCTCTCAAAGCATTTACAAGCGAAGTGGCATCGGATACCAGGTTCTGGAAATAATCTTCCACTTGTTTTTTCTCGGAAGAATTATTGGCGCTCACACCAGCCGACACAAAATCGTTATTAATGCGCAGCTTCACCGATTCGGCGGAAGTAAGCGATACAAACAATTCGTTGTCCTCGATGGAAACTTCAAAATCCGGGATGATCTGTTCTCTTAACAATTCGTAACGGTTTGTTTCCGTTACCGGTTTTGGGTTGAGCTTACCGATATAGGAAACACAGCTTTCAAAATCTTCGGTAGAAATATTTAAAGCTGTTTTTATTTTCTGGAACTGGCGTTGTGTAAACTCATGGTAATAATTGCTGAGTAACTGAACGGCAGCTTCATGGATTTTATCTTTCTCTGTTTTTCTTTTCAGCTGCAATAATAAACACTCATGCAGATCGCGTGCTGCAATGCCCGCCGGTTCACACTTTTGGAGTTCTTCCAATGCTTCTGTCATTTTTTCCTCCTGGATCATTTTTCCGAAAGCAAAACCGTAATCATCGGTAACTTCGCCGATCGGGCGGCGTAAATAACCATCATCATCCAGCTCATCCACCAGGTAACAAGCAATGGTTGCCTGCTCGGGGTAAAGGTTCATCATGTGGATCTGATCTTTCAGATTTTCCTGAAGCGAATAATATTGCACCACAGGTGCTTCATAATAGTCTTCATTTGATTGTTGTTGCTTATATGATTTTTCAAGCAGATCTTCATCATCGGACCATAACAGTTCCGAATCAAATTCGCTATCACTATTATCCGTCAAATCCTCATCATTATCATTTGTCTCTGCTTCCTGCTCAACCTCCAATACAGGATTAAGCTCAATTTCATTAGCGATGTATTCCTGCAAGGCATACCCGGATAAATGCATGATGTGCATCAGCTTCAAATGCTGTTGCGACATATAATATCCTTGTTTTTGCTGTTGATTTTGTTTCTGGCTTTGATGCTGGTTCATGGTAGTAACTGTTTTAGAATTAAGAATTAACAAAAAAGAAGGTTAAGAGAAAAATTTATCAGAAAAAGGATATTGGTTTTTATTCTTCTTCTATTTCATTTTTTCGGTTCCTGAAGCGGGAGATCAATCCCCCAACCCAGTCCACAATCGTTTCTTTATTATAATCGACAACATTGCTGGTTGCATTTTTCACCAGCAAAGGCGCAATTAACTTTGTAATAAAACCCGAATTTTTAAACAATACATTTCTTGCTAAAAAGCCCGCTACCAGTCCCATTGAATTCCCAAGAATACCATTATTATGGCTTGTCAGTACTTTTTCCGCACCGGTTGTTACAAGCTGCAGCGGCCTGAACATTGCTTTTATTTCCTGTATGTCGTTTTGGATCTCTATTTCGAGATCCGCAGCTTTCGAACGCAAAGCACGCTGTTCAAAACGCAACTCTGCAAGTGTGTTAATTCTCCTCATGGAAATTTATTTTTTTAAGTAATGCATTGATCACAGGTGTTTTTATCCATTTGTTGCGGGAAAAATAGACCACCAGCCCAACCAGGAAATAAAATCCCGCGATGAAAAAGAAACCTATGGAAGGATTATGAAAGCAGTGCCCGATTATCAAAGCAACACCCAGACTTAAAAACAGTAATATGAATAAAATTACAATTCCTACCACCAGTATTGAAGCGGCTGAGCCCATCAAATTCGAGCTTTTATCCTGAACATTGAGCGCCACCAAATCAAGTTTGGTTTCTGCATACTCTTTTACATCAGTAAAAAGCTTCTCTACTTTATTTTTCTCTTCCATAGGTTTTATTTTTTCGTAATTGATTAGTGGCTTCCGTTTGAAGCTGCTGTTTGTGCAGTTTGTTTTGCTTTGGATTTGTAATTATCCATTTCTTCTTCTGCTTTTGATTTCAGGTCTTCTGCTTTCGACATAGCTTTGTCTTTCAAATCAGTCAGTGTATCTTTTCCCTGTTTGATTTTTTCAGTAAGCTCATCAATAAGATCGCCTGCATTATCTGATATTTTTTTGCGAAGATCGCTTCCTTTACTTGGAGCGAACATCATTCCTAGCACTGCGCCTGCTGCTGCACCCAGCACCAATGCACCTAATAATTTTCCGTTGTCTGACATGATTTTATTTTTTTAAATGTTAAATGATTATGTTAATTTTTTCATAAACACTTTATGAATAATCGTGCCTGAAAAATTATGCTGAATTAATAGGGGATTTAGCCGGATTGTATTAAAAACAGGGTATTGCACGCAACAATGTGTAGAATTTATTACCGTTTTATCCGGGAATAACCGGGATTACAGCCTACAAAACCAGTATTATTAAAGGCATCACTTTTGGAAGGTCCTGCGGAGAAAACAAGCGATGAAAAACTTCCAACCCATTATCAAAGCAAAAACGTACACAACTGATAAATCGATCAAACTGAGTGAAAAAACAATTGAAACGGCAGAATCTGCCAAAAGTTTTTTTACATCTGTTGGTGATTTCTCTTCGTTTATCGGGCAGGTGATCAAAGAAACATTTTCACTTCCGTTCGAGTTCAGGGAATTCCTGAAACAATGTTACCAAATTGGGAACCGATCGTTACCATTGGTAGGAATCACCGGTGCGATCATGGGGGTGGTGCTTACCATTCAATCACGCCCGGTGCTCAGTGAATTTGGCGCCGAATCAATGCTTCCCAACATGGTGGCAGTATCGCTGATCAGGGAGATCGGCCCGGTCATCACCGCATTGATCTGCGCCGGAAAAGTAGGTTCCGGAATGGGCGCCGAACTGGGCTCCATGAAAGTAACCGAACAAATCGAAGCCATGGAAGTATCGGCAAGCGATCCGATGAAATACCTGGTGGTAACACGCGTAATGGCCGCCACATTAATGATCCCGCTTTTAGTAATATTTGCCGACACAATGGGCATGTTTGGCAGCTGGTTAGGCGTTAACATAAAAGGCGACCTGAACATTGCATTATTTTTTTCACATGCATTCAGCTCAGTGGATTTTATAGATTTTATTCCTGCCATTATCAAATCATTTTTCTTCGGTGCCGTCATCGGGATCGTGGGATGTTATAAAGGATACAATGCAGGACGTGGAACCGAGAGTGTAGGGATTGCAGCAAATTCGGCGGTGGTATTGTCTTCCCTTTTAATAATTATCGTGGACCTGATTGCAGTGCAGATCACCGACATGATGATAAAATAATTAAAAATAATAATTCATGATAAGCCATACAGACGAAGAAGCAACAGATGAAAAAGTGATCCGGGTAGAAAACCTGAGCATTTCATTTGGAGAGCAACAGGTATTAAAAAATCTGTCGCTTTACTTGCGGAAGGGTGAAAACCTGATCGTACTTGGGAAATCAGGATCTGGAAAATCAGTATTGATAAAATGCATCACACGGCTTTTACAGCCGGATAGCGGAACGATCAGCGTATTGGGCAAAAATGTAAATCATGTCAGCAACAAAGAGCTGGGAGAACTGAGAAAAAAAATTGGTTTTCTTTTTCAGAGCGGCGCCCTGTACGATTCGATGACAGTGAAAGAAAATCTGCTGTTTTCATTGCGCAGGATCAAAAAGGAAATTGCAGCAAAGGACATACAGGCAAAAATTGAAGAAACGCTGGAAAATGTAGGATTAAAAGATGCATTGAACAAAATGCCTTCGCAGCTATCGGGTGGAATGCGCAAACGGATTGCACTGGCCAGGACCATTATTGTTGATCCTGAGATCATGCTGTATGATGAGCCTACAACCGGCCTCGACCCGATCACTTCTGATGAGATCAGCTCGCTGATCAACGATGTGCAGAAAAAATACAAAACATCGTCCATCGTGATCACACACGACATGGCGTGTGCAAGGCTGGTGGCCGACCGCGTGGTGATGATCCGTGACGGGGAGCTATATACCGAGGGGAAGCTGGATGAGCTCGAAAAATCAGACGATGAGTGGATCAAATCATTTTTAAAATAAAAAACAAATGGAAACAAAACCTACAAAATTTAAAGCACGGTTAGGCATGTTTGTCGCAGGAGGATTGTTACTCTTTGTGATAGGCATTTTTTATATAGGCCGCCAAAAACACTTATTTAATCCTGTTTTTAACATCAATACAACTTTTAAAAACATCAGTGGCCTGGAAGTGGGCAATAATGTACGGTTTTCGGGAATCAATGTCGGCACGATCGACAATATCCGGATCATCAACGATACTACGGTAAAAGTGGATATTCTTGTAGACAGGGATATTCAGCAATTCATTAAAACCGATTGTTATGTGCGCATCATGTCGGAAGGCCTGATCGGCGATAAGATCGTGAGCATCACGCAAAGCGCTTCCAATGCCAGCACCATCAAAGACGGGCAATATTTAGCGTCCATAGAGCCGGTAGAAACCGATGCGATCATGAACAGCCTGAAAGTTACCGGGGAAAATGCAGAAGTGCTTTCCAGCCAATTGGCTGACATTTTGTATAAGATCAATAATGGAAACGGAACACTTTCAAGGCTTATCAAGGATTCCACCATCGCCGAAAACCTCGACCAAACAATCATCAATTTAAAAAATGGTACAAAGGGATTGGGTGAAAACATGGAAGCGGCAAAACATAATTTCCTGCTGAGAGGCTATTTTAAAGATAAAGAAAAAGCGCAGAAGAAAAAAGAGGAAGAGCGTAAAGAGAAAAAAGACAGTAAACAATAGCATAAACCCTTTAATTAAAACGTTATGAATACCCCAGGTAAATACAGCAAAAGCGATCCGAAAGAAAAACCGGCGCCTAACAATCCCGAAAAATACATCCCGGCAAAACCAGATCAGGATAATGATCCGACAGATCCAAACAAACAGGAGATTGATCCTAAAAAGGTTGATCCGACACGGATTGAAGAGCCAAATAAAATAGATCCGACACGGATATAAAAAAATATTTAAAAAATTTAAAACAATCTTATTACCTTGTTGTTTAATATCAATAAATCAATCGAAAAAAAGCGGGAATCAATTCTTGTTACGGAGCCCATGAAAAAACATGTCCACACCATATTAATTATCGACGACGAGTTGGAGGTGTGCATTCTCGTGGGAAATTTTCTGAATAAAAAAAATAAACAAACCGCACATTCTACTACTTTAAAAGAAGGGATTGAAAAATTCAGGGAATTAAAGCCCGACTTGCTGATCCTGGATCACAACCTCCCGGATGGTTATGGGATCAACAGCATTCCGCTTTTTAAGGAACTGGATCAATCCATAAAAGTGGTGATCATCAGCGCCATGTCGGATTTAAAAAAGCAGGCGATCGAAAAAGGCGCCGATTATTTTATAGAAAAGCCGATCAGCTTTAGCGCCCTCAACCTTATACTTCTCAATCATTAAAAAAAATCCGGGCACGTTCCGGATTTTATATTTATACTCATTTTTTTATAACACTGCCCATGAATCTTCATTCGGGAAACCCTTACTGGCTAATAAAAAATGGTTTTTTATTTCCGTATGAATCACTGAAACAAAATGCAAGCGCCGATGTAGTAGTGATCGGGGGCGGCATCACCGGGGCAATTGTTGCACATTACCTCCAAAAAACAGGAGCCAGTGTAATTGTTGCCGACCGCAGGCACATTGCCATGGGCAGCACGGCCGCTACCACCGCTTTACTGCAATACGAGATCGATACTTCCCTGGTAGACCTGAAGAAAAAGGTGGGAGAAAAAAATGCAACAGAAAGTTATTTGCTGTGTGTACGCGCAATCGCTGAATTAAAAAAAATTGCGGAAAGGCTGCCTGTCAATGCTAATTTCCGTTTCAAAAAAAGTTTATATGTAGCTTCCACGCTTGCTGATGCAAAAGAACTGGAAGAAGAATTTATTGCCAGGAAAGAGATCGGGATCGCACTAAAAAAATTAAACAAATTGCAAATAAAAAAGTTAACCGGCATGGATGCACCGGCAGCGCTCTATTCCGAAACAGGCGCAGAAATAGATGCAATACGTTTTACCCACGGTATTTTCCAGGATCTGCTATCAAAAGGTTGTAAAGTGTACGACCAAACGGAGATAAAAGAAATCCGCGAATCACGCACAGGCGTTACATTAACAAGTAGTAATGGAAATACAATTTCCTGCAAAAAAATAGTGTTTGCAAATGGTTATGAATCCCTGGATTACCTGGAAGAAAAAGTAGCGAGCCTCCACTCCACTTATGCGATCGTTTCCAAACCGCTGCAAAAAAACCAATTATCATTGTTAAAAAAAATGATGATCTGGGAAACTGCGCGCCCGTATTTGTACATGCGCACAACAACCGACAACCGCATCATCATTGGCGGGAAGGATGAAAAATTTTACAGCCCAAAAAAGCGTGATGAATTATTGCAACAAAAAGCAAAAGCGCTGCGAGAAGCATTTTTAAAACGCTTTCCTTCCATTCCTTTTGAAACAGACTTTTCCTGGACCGGAACATTCGCAGAAACAAAAGACGGCCTGCCATACATCGGCATAAGCAAAGAATACAAACATGCTTTTTTCGCATTGGGCTTTGGTGGAAATGGCATTGTTTTCAGCCAGATCGCGGCGGAGATCATTGCAGAATTAATCTCCGAAGGCAAAAGTAAAAATGCAGGCTTGTTTGCTTTTCACAGGTAAAAAGCCACAGAAATTCACAGGTAAAAAATTAAAATATATTTTCACGATGAACTCTTTTAAATAAAAAACCATGTAATTGCTTACATGGTTTTTATTGGAGGTTAACCAAAAATTATTTTACTGGATGTTGCACTCTCTGCTGTAGCTACCTTGTAAATCGGAACCGGTTGACTCCTGGTTGTTACATTTATCCTCTGCTCTTTTTCTTGTATCATCGTATGTGTACACACCATCATCTATTGTTGTGGAACCAGTGCTGGTTGTATAGATTTTCTGGCATTTACACTCATAATCTTTTTTACATGACTCCATAGAAGTTGCTCCTAAAGCAAGTACTAAGGCTAAAAATGTTATCTTTTTCATAATTGTTTTTTTTAGTTGTTAATAGTTGATGGAGGCATTTAAATTTCCGTGCCAACTAGCTAATAAAATTTAAGCATCCGATGAATCACCTTTATTTACAAGCGATTAGAGGTTTTATATTTTTTTCACATGGCATATATGTTGATGATTTTAAATAAACCATTAAAATTAAGATCATGAAAAAATTACTTAGCATACTCGCATTATCAGTAATGGTGCACTATGCAACTGCACAGGATACAGTAATCTTAGCTCCTGCCAATGCAGAAGTACATGGACGGGCATTGAATTTATCAATAGGAACAGGCTTCTATGGATATGTCGGACATCCGCTGATACAGGGCACAGTCAATTATGAATTTGGAATTGCACGTAATTTCACGCTGGCCCCAACAGTGGGAATATTCACATACAGTGATGGAAATTATTGGGGAGATGATTCCCATCAATCCAGGTATTACTCTTATCGTGAAACCTATGTTCCCATGGGACTAAAAGTGAGCTATTATTTTGATGAGCTTTTTAACGCCGGGCCTAAATGGGACTTTTACATTGGCACTTCTGCGGGTTATGTATATAGAAGTACTCATTGGGAAAGTGGTTATGAAGGCAATACAACTGTTAAGAACAAAATGAATACTTATTATGTGGGAATGCATGTGGGAACAGAATATCACCTGAATAAAACTGCCGGTGTATATGTAGATTTATCAAATACCGTTTCCACGATTGGATTGGGAATCCATTTTTAAACTTTGTATGTTGAAAATACGTTACTGATCACATCACAGATCTCGCTGAACAAAGCAGGTTTAGTGAGAAATTGGAAAGCGCCCAGTTTTTTCATCTCTTCCACATCTTCTGCTCTCCTGCTGGTACTGTATATTACAACAGGAATATTATCCAATCCGGGCTGTTTTTTGATCTCAATGAGGCATTGTTTTCCATTCACACGCGGCATGTTCAGATCCAGGAAAATAAAATCAGGCAGCTCTGTTTGTTTATTTTTTAAAAGATCCAATGCTTCCTGTCCGTCTCTTGCACTAATACACAGTGTTGTATCATCCACTTCTTTTACAGCATCAAAAAACAAAGACTGGTCATCTTCATCATCATCCACAATTAAAACAATTCTGGGCTTGTTCATCTTATTCAAATTTCCGGTCAATTATAAAACAGTGCAATTTATGCATTTATCAGCAAATAGAAAGCTGCTAACGGCATTAACCATTCAATAAATATCATAAATCATTCTTTTTTCAACAAAACGGGGATTATATTCTTCAAAAAAATACGGTTCTACAATTTTGTGACGCTGCAATAGTTGGCATTATTATTTCAAAATAGAAAGTACAATAACCTCCATATATAAATAAAGCAATACACTGCTTTATTCCGAAAAACGCAGCATTATAAATGCTGCGTTTTTTTTATGCTTTAAAATTTCAAACAAATGTTGCAATGACATGCTGCGTCTAAAACAAAAAAACTCCCCGTTACTAAGGGGAGTTTTTTAATATTGTTAGCGGAGCAGGATTATATTTTAAATAATTGCTTATTCGTCTTTTTTGTGCGACCTTTTTTCCATCTCTTCCACTTCTTTAATAAAAGAGGTGATCTGTGCATCATGATAAGTGCCGTAAGCATCGATCAATGTTCCTTTTTCGCCCGAATGCGTTTCAATTGCATACATGATCGAATTATCAGACGGATCAGACTCCCCTTCAAACCTGTAGAAATTGGTGATTTTTACTTCTTCAGGACGATACACTTTTTCGGTTGTCATTGACTTTAATCCTTCCTTTATTGCTTTAAATTGAGCAGTGTACCCAACAGCAGTCAGAGAATTTACTACCGCAGCTAATGTTTTCATGTGCGATTTCTCTTTTAGTTCTTCGATTTCTGAATCTTTCATGGCGTTTAATTTTTAGGGTTCATACTAATTGATCTATATCTGGAGGTTCAATTATACTGCCAAAAAATATCTTGATAAAAATCAATAAAAAACGTGGTGATTATTACTCAATAGTATATTATCAAAAAGTAAAGCTATTGATAAGAAACAGCAGAAGGCTTACCAACGTTGGAATCAAGAAAACCAAAATCGGTTGTAGTAAATGGATTTACCCTGATCAGGCTATTCCCCACTCCGGGCATATAGGGATAAAATGCAACAGAAATCTCAAAAGCGCTGAAAACCAAATATTCATTTTTTATCAACATCCCAATCCCGAATTGTGAATACACAGGGCTGTGACTGAATCCGGAAGCTTCATTTCCCAGCATCCCCATCGAACAAACGAGATACGGCCCGAAACGAAAACCTAAAATATTCCAGGGAGCATACGATTGTACCTGCACTACTACCGCCATTTTTTCGGTACCGGTTAATCCTTCACTGTGAAAACCGCTGATCCCGTAATCATCATTAATGCTTAAGCTTTGATTTTTTAACCGGTTCAGGCCAAGCACGTATTGTGGTTTTATAAAATTGCGGAAACGCCACCTCCCGGCGTTCATCAGCGGACTGAAATACGTAATGCGTGCTGCAAAACATTCTTCTTCTATTCTTGATGAATGCAAAAAAGTACCGTACTCAATGTTGGAGCTTACGTATCCCCATTTATAATAAGCGCCCCAATAAAAGCGCGATCCGATGTACACCCTTCCGACATTATTCCTCACCTGGTAACCACCCAGCAATGAAACTGCCCGGCCCGTGGGTACATCCTCCACATACCCGTATTTAAAAATATAACTGTCCCGGATGTATTTCCGTTTCGAAATGCTGATCGCACCCAAATAAAAATGTTCATCAGGCCACTGCGCTAATGAATCGATTGCAGGCTTTTCAAGAAAATGTGTTTGGTAATACCTTCCGGAAAGGATCAGGTTAGTGGTCCGCTCCACCTCCGTATGTCCGTGGAAAAGCTGCCAGGATTTCCCCAGCCAGTAATCCTGCGTATTGTATTTGAACGATTGTGTGTACAGGCTCGAATCTGCATTGCGCAATTGTGCACGGTTCAAATGCTGCAACAGATATGCGCCACCGGCCCATTGTGTGAAAATGGAATAAAAGGGGCGGTCGAAGCTCACGCTCTCATTGTAATTTCTCAGGTTATCAACATCATAATGCAGCGTGGTGCTGATGTATGTATTGTGAATATTTGAGATGGAATAATTAGTTGTATTTACGGAAGTGTTGGTGCCTTTGTTAAAGCTGTAATCATTTTCCAGTTGATGCCCCAACCCTAAAAAATTCCGGTCGCGCACATTGATCTTAAAATGTGTTGTGGAAACATCTGCGACGGCAATAATGCTCCAGATATCGTACACGCGAATAAAAATATCCACGGAATCGGTTTTACCAACCAGCTGCGGATAAAAAACCACTTCACGTACAAAGCTCTGGCTGCGGATCAAACGCTCCGATTCTTTTACTTTCAGCGAATCGAACGTATCGTGTTTTTTAAAAATAAGGCGGTTGCGGATGCTCAGCGGCAAACTTTTTATGTGGAGTGAATTTCCTGCTTCTTCCAAAAATGTTTCGGGTTTGCGTGTTGTATCGTGCACATCGTATCCGAAAGGGTCCACCGTCACAATGTCGATTTTACGGATCACTTTTCCTTCATATTCGGTATAATACTTTTTTTTGACCTCTGTTTTTGCCGGCTGTTCGGTTTCTTCCGAACGGATCGGGCGAAATACCAGGCGGTATAAAAACTTGGTGAATTGCCGCTTGTCGGAAAAGCTCTGGATCTTCCTGTACAATTTTGCCGAATCTGTTTTTTCTTTTTGCTGCGTTTGTCCTATCGTATTAAAAACGGATGCAAACATAAGGATGCAGAAAAATAAATATGTACGAAAAGGTAGCATGGTTTCAATAAAATAAGCATCATTACGCTTTTTTGTTCATCTTAAATCCTTTAGGCAAACCAATTGCGGGCATAATGGCGCTTTGCAGTGATTTCCAGGTATAATAAAAAAAGAAACGGTAGGGATCACGTGGAAAATAGATCGGTGTTATCCTTACCGGTTTCCCTTTCGAAGGATTTTGTTCACTAATAACAAATTGCTTCGCTATGAACGAAAGCAGCTGGTGTTTAGTATCCTGTCCCTGGTCTGTTTTATCCAGCAGCTCCACTTCCAGGTTGTGATACATGAATTTCATACTGCCTTTTGAATTTATATCGTTCGCATTAAATGAGAACACCAGCGAGTCTATTTTCCCGGTTTTTACATGAATGTGAGCGCTGCTTTCCAGCATTGGGTTTACCGCATTCAGGTCCATTTCATATAATTTTCCACTGCAGGTAAATATTTCCTTTGGAGAGTTGAGCGCAAACGAATAAAATGCATCCAGCCTCCCTTTATCCATCACGTAAGCGGTGGCTTTTAATTTCAAATTACTGTTCTCCGTATAAATGGAAGTATCGTTTTGCAATCCAATAATGGAGCCGTTCAGCCGGTTGAAGGAAATACTTCCCGCCTTTGCAGCGCCGGGTTCGAGGTCATCATAGGTAATGTTTGCATTGTGGATCCCGATAGAATCCACGGAAATAAAAAACGGGATTTGCCTTACCAGTAATTGTATTGAAGGCTTTACAATATTTTTGAACTGCATATTTTTATCGCGGTATACATACACCAGCAAATTATCAATGTCCAGTTTTTTGGCCACAAACCAGTTGTGCTCAATAAATAATTTCACATTCATTTTGGTAAAGCTGATCTTTCCTGTATGAATATCGGTACGGCTTACCTGCTTGCCGGCCATTTTTCCAAACTCTTTTTTATCATAGTTCGGCGCCAGTGTCAGCGAATCGATCGTAAGAACAGAATCCGTATAAGAAGCATTCATATTTTGTCCCAGCAGCGTGTACATTCCTTTTCCCATCTGGTACGAAAACGTTTTCATGGAAATATTGAACGTATCTGCAAGGAACAAACGGTCGAGTTGCTCCACCGTTTTATTGATCGTAAAATTTTTAATATCAATGTAATTTTTTTCCGATGAAAAGATCTGCTCTGTACCGTTGCGGTACATCCGTATTTTTGCATTGTTGATGTCAATTGTGCGGATCGTAAGCGCTTCCAGTTTTTTTGAGATCGCCCGGTAAATGGAGAATGATGTAGTTTTAAGCGAATCTTTGCTCTTTTTCGGAAGTATTTGTGTTCCCTGGTAAATGCTGATCGAGAGGTTTCCGAATTCCACATTTTCGGCAACCGCCTGCTTATTCTTCAGATAGGCAATAATACCCAGGCCTTCAAGTTTTACATCGTCGGCAGTAATACCATACTGCGTTTCCGCGCAATTCACGCAAGTACCCGTAGGTGTAAATTTAAGTTTGTTAAATACAAGCGAGCGCCCGATCAGGCTCAGCTCAATATTTTCAAGCTGAAGCGAATACGCTCCGTGCGACACTTCTGTTACCTGCGTTTGCAGGTACAGAATAACCTTTTTATTGATATAGTGATTGAACGTTACCTGGGCGCCGATAACGAGAAGCACACACACACATAAAAAGTAAACAAAAAAACGGGCAACCTTTTTGATTATCATGCACAGGCAAGTTCCAAAAGGATGCCACACTCCACCACTAAACCATTAAGTATATGCAAATTAAAAAAACGCTTTCAAAAACAGGGAGGCTGCTTAAAGATACCTTCATTGGCTTTATTGACGATAATGCCATTAAGCTGGCCGCTTCTTTATCTTATTATACCATCTTTGCACTGCCTCCGCTGCTCATTGTGATTATTTCGCTTTGCGGAATTTTTTTGGGGAAAGATGCTGTGAGAGGGGAAATTTTTGGACAGATTAACGGGCTTGTCGGAAATGAAGCAGCGCTGCAGATCCAGAACATTATTAAAAATGTAAAACTAAACAGCGACAATGTATTTGCTGCCACCGTAGGTGTAATTACCCTGTTGATCGGTGCATCCGGCGTATTTGGTGAGATCCAGGGCTCTATCAATTCGATCTGGGGACTTAAAGCAAAACCGAAACGCGGCGTTATGAAATTTTTAAAGAACAGGCTTATGTCATTTTCCATGATCGGCTCCATGGGATTTTTGTTGCTGGTGGGGCTTATCGTCAACTCTGCGATGGACCTGCTAGATCAGCGGCTGGCGCTTCGTTTCCCGCAATTCACTATCGATGCATTTTATGTAATAAATCTTCTCATTGTATATGGGATCATCACTTCTTTGTTTTGTGTCATTTTTAAAACCCTGCCGGATGGAAAAGTTGCACTGAAAGATGCGCTGATCGGTTCGTCCATCACTGCATTTTTATTTATGCTTGGAAAGTTTGCCATCGGCGCTTATCTTGGCCGTTCCAGCATTTCCAGCACATACGGCGCTGCCGGATCTGTAATCCTGGTGTTGCTCTGGGTATATTATTCCGCCATTATCCTGTATTTTGGCGCCGAATTCACAAAAGTATATTCGCATTTATATGGCAGCAAGATCATCCCGAACGATTACGCTGTACAGGTAAAAACAACGGAAAAAGAAGTAGAGCCAAAGGTTGTGAACCACGATTAAATAAAAACATTACCGGCAATTTTAACAGGAAAAATTTCCACCACATAAGAACACATAAGGCGAAGCGTAAACAAAGTACTTCATATACAAAACTTATGTTGTTTTTATGTGGCAGAAAAAACACATATCAGACACAGCTCCGCGTTCTCTGCGTCTCTGCGAGAAACAGCACATAGCACTTCAGCAACAGCCCTTGCAAACTTTGCGTTTTTGCGGGACATACACACCGCATATACCCGGTTTTGAGTCCTCTGCGCCTGCGCGGGAAACAAAACTGCAGCCTGCGAGTAACTGACCGCCCAAGCTCCGTAGAAACAATTCCCCATAAATCCACTCTTTTTACCTAAATTTACTAAATAAGCAAGCTTTTATTTTTGGCAGGGTAATTTCAATGCATTGTGTATTATAAACATTAAAAAAACAAATACATATTATGGGAAATTTACTTTATATCATCGCGGTGATCCTCATTATAGGATGGTTAATTGGTTTTGTAGGTTATCATTTAGGAGGTTTAATTCACATCCTTTTGGTAATTGCAATCATAGCAATTGTACTTCGTCTTATCAGAGGTGATAAAATTTAATCAGATTTTTCAAACCACACAAATGCCCTGGTTATAATCAGGGCATTTGTTTTTTTACATTATGACCGATAAATTAAAAATCGTCTTAAAAAAATTATTAAAATTTATACTCTGGCTGGCGGCTGTTATCATCTTCCTGCTTGTAAGCCTTATTGTTGCCATACAGATCCCTGCCGTACAATCAAAGCTCATCAATGCCGCTACCAATTATGTGAGCTCCCGCACACATACATACATTGCCATTAAAAAAATCGGGATCTCATTTCCAAAATCGGTTTATGTAGAAGGCTTATTATTAAAAGACCTTAACCACGATACACTTTTATATGCCGGCGATGTAAAGGTAAATCTCGACATGATTGGTTTGCTCCACAGTAAGATCCATCTTAAATCAATCGGCCTGGAAAACGTTACCGCAAAATTATCCCGCGCCGAAAACGATACCACTTTCAATTATGATTTTCTGCTAACAGCATTTAGCGATTCTACAAAAACAAAAAAATCACAAGTTCCGAAAACTGGCAAGACCGACCTTTCCATTGACGATATTTCTTTAAAAGACATTCATTTTTCATACGATGATAAGCATTCGGGAGTGTATGCTTCCACAAATTTCAATGATTTAGCGCTCAGTATCGATAAGCTGGATGTGGACAACCTTATTTTTAAAGTAAATGAATTAACGCTTGATCATGTACAAACAAAGGTCATTATCAGCAAAAGCAGCAAGAGTGGTTCTTCCGGCGAACCGCAGCAAATGCCGGTGATCTCAGCAAATAATGTGACAATAAAAAACAGCGTTTTTACATTTGATGACCAGGTCGGTAAACTCAGTATTTTTTCAAACGTCAGTAATGCGGAAATAAAAAACTCGACGGTGGATCTTACCAGATCCAGTGTTAACGTCGATGAGTTACTGCTTGCAAAAGGCAACACAGCGATTAGCACAACCAATATTCCAAAAACGGGAACCGATAGCATTTCACCTATTTCTACCACAGAGAACAACTGGAAAATAAAGGCAAAAAAAATAGAAATGACCGACAACCGGTTTTCTTACAATGTGCTCAACAAGCCCGAGCTAAAAAAAGTATTTGATGCTTCACACATCCATTACAAACAAATTTCAGTTAATGCAACCGATCTTTTTTATTCTACAGATCAGATCAAAGCCAATGTAGCTTCCTTTACCGCAGCCGATTCCACTTATTTTGTAGTAAACCAATTTTCTACCGATTTTGTAATGAATAAAAATTCCATCACGGCAAATAAGCTTATTGTTAAAACAAGCAATTCATCAATTACTGCAAATGCCGGCATTAAATATTCGTCCTTAACAGCCATCGCCGATTCCATCGGCAAATTGTATGTAAATGCCGACCTGAAAGAAACAACAGTCCACACACGCGACATTTTGTATTTCAGTCCGCAGCTGATCAAACAACCATTTTTTAGCAGCGCCGCTAATTCGGTAACCGTTTCCGGAAAAATAAACGGGACCATCGATCATTTAAGCGGGCAGCAAATGGTGATCAATGCAGGGGAGAAAACCGTAATTGCTGCCGATTTTACCATCACCGGTTTGCCCGATGCAACCAACGCTTATTTTGATGTTCCCGAACTTACCGTGACCAGTGGCAACCGCGATGTAAAAAAATTATTGGGCGACAGCCTCCTGCCGAAAAGCATCACGCTTCCGGAAGACATAAAGCTGAACGGAAAATTTAAAGGAAAGCTAAAAGCATTCACTGCCGCTTTTGATCTGAAAAGTGATTTCGGAAATGCGGAACTGGTGGGTGACATCGACAAGGCAGAAAATTTTTCGGGAAATGTGCACATTCACCAGTTTAATGTGGCGCGCCTGCTGAATGATACTACCGGCATGTTTGGCCCGGTGACATTAAATGCTGTGGTAAACGGCCACGGACTTGATAAAGAAAAAGTGCAGGCAAAAGTAACCGCCGATGCGCCTGAATTTTACCTGAACAAATATACCTATCACAAACTCACCATTGATGGAACTGCATCCGGGCAAAAATTTGAAGGAAAAATAAACCTCGATGATCCCAATGCTGCATTTGATTTTGATGGTTTGGTAAACATTGCAAAAGACAGCGAGCAATACAAATTTAACCTTGATTTGAAAGGTGCCGATCTGCAAAAATTAAAAATCTCGAAAGATGATTTCCGCATCGCGCTTTCTGCCCGTGCCGACCTGAAAGGAAAAAATATTAATTCCATGAAAGGAAATGCCGGCATCACAAAAATAATGGTGTCGCACGACGGAAAAAAATACATATTGGATTCTTTTTTACTCGCCACTGTAAATGAAAAAGGAAAAAGTGAATTTAATTTAAACAGCGCAATCATCGGGATAAAATATGCGGGAACATTTGCACCCGCAGAGCTGGCCACACAGTTAAAACGACATGCCGACCGCTACTTTGCTATGGGCGATGCCTCAAAAGATACCGCACGCTCCGGCACCCCACAGCATTTTACATTTGAGATCCAACTGCACAATCACCCGATCATTTCAGAAGTATTACTGCCGCAACTTACACAATTTGAACCCGGTCCTATCACCGGCAGCTTCGACAGTCAAACTGACAATTTAACGATAAATGCCTCCTTTAACAAGGTGGAGTACGCTGGGCTTTTAGCCGATAATGTACTGATCGATGTACATTCGGATGCCAGCTCATTGAATTATAAATTGTCCTGCCTGAGCTTGTCGAACTCGCAATTAAAATTTGATAATTTCCTGATAAATGGAAAGCTTGCTGATCAGAAAGCTACCATTAATGTGTCCTCCATCGATTCGCTTAATAATAAAAAATTAGCGATCGCGGCAACGCTGCAAAAAGATCAGGAAAATTACAGGCTGACCATCGATCCCAATACTTTTTTTATGATGAACAAACAATGGCAGCTTTCCGCCGACAATGCCATTGTGTTTGGAAAACCCGGCTTTATGATCCATCATTTTGTGATGAGCAATGCGCAAAGTGAGATCAGTGTTGCTTCCGCGAACGACAAATTCAACGACGATATAAAAGCCGAAATAAAAAACTTTAAGCTTCAGGATGTTTCACGCATTATTGAAAAAGACACCAGCTTAGCCGAAGGAACACTCGACGGAACCGTATTGTTGAAACGGGTAAATAATTCCTATGGGATCGTTTCCAATATTACCATCAAACAGCTTGCGATCCGAAAAGTACCGATTGGTGACATCACATTGAAAGCCGATAATCCAACGAATGAAAAATTTAACATTGAATTTGCCCTGGCCGGTAACGGAAACAACATTTCTGCAAAAGGTTATTTCCTTCCAAATGCATCGGCGGATGCTCTTAATTTCGATGTCGACATTCAATCCCTTGCATTAAAAACGGTGGAAGCATTTTCGATGGGCCAGGTAACGCAAACTGCCGGTGATGTACACGGAAAATTTTCCATTCGCGGAAGCTCAAAAGAACCGCTGCTCAATGGCTCGCTTACATTTAACAATGCATTTGTAAACCCTGCATTTTTAAATAACCGCTTCCAGTTAAAAAACGAAACGATCGAGATCACGCCAAATGCTATAACGCTAAGATCCTTTACCATATTGGATAAAAACAATCACAGCGCAGTCATCAACGGCAACATTACGATGGATCATTTCAGCGATTTTAAATTTGCGCTTTCGGTAAACACAAAAGATTTTATGCTGTTTAATACCACCGCAAAAGATAATAAGGTGTATTACGGAAGAATGATCATCGACAGTAAAATAAATGTAAAAGGCACACCCGGTTTTCCTGTGATCAGCTCCAGCATTAAATTAAAAGAAGGTTCTAATTTTACATTTGCCGTGCCGGAATCCAAGCTCTCTACCGACAAAGGCGACGGCGTGGTGCTTTTCATTGATTCATTAAAAGTAAACCCGATCCTGACCCGCGATGAAAAATCAGTAAAACAAAAAGCGGAATTAAAAGATTTTGATATTTCTTCCACCATCGAGATCGATAAAAAAGCGACACTCCGTTTGTTGCTCGATCCAAGCAGTAACGATTCGCTGGTAGTAAAAGGCGATGCAGCATTAAGCTTCTCCCTCGACCCGAGCGGAAAAATAAGCCTGACAGGTGCGTATAACCTTACCGATGGAAGTTACCTTGTATCACTTGAAAATGTAGTGAAGAAAAAATTTGAAATTGAAGCCGGAAGTACCATCATCTGGAATGGCGACCCGCTGGATGCTGATGTGAACATCAACGCCATTTATTCCATACGCGCTGCACCAATCGACCTTGTAGCCGATCAGCTGGCGGGGCTAAGCGAAGCCGACCAGGCGGGTTACCGGCAACGTTACTTATTTTACGTGAACCTGAAATTAAAAGGTGCGCTCATGAAACCCGAAATAAGCTTTGAGATCCAGCTGGCGCCGGAAGACAAAGGGATCATGGGAGGATCTGTAAATGCCAAGCTGCAGCAGCTTAACGAAGATCCATCGGCATTAAACAAACAGGTATTTGCATTGCTGGTGCTCAACCGCTTTATACAGGAAAATCCATTGCAAACCGAAACCGATGTGGCAGGCAACGCAGCACGCACCACAGTAAGCAAATTTTTATCGGCCGAATTAAATAAATTAAGCTCGAAAGTTGTTCCTGGCGTTGAATTGAATTTTGATGTACAGTCGTATGATGACTATACATCAGGCCAGGCACAGGGCCGCACACAGGTGGAAGTGGGCGTGAAAAAGAATTTATTTGATGATCGCGCAAGCGTACAGGTAGGTGGAACGGTGGATGTGGAAGGCGAAAAAGCACAACAGAACAATGCCAGCGATATTACAGGCGATGTAACAGTGGAATACAAATTAACAAAAGACGGCCGCTACCGCATCAAAGCATTCCGCCACAACCAATATGAAGGCGTGATCGAAGGCCAGCTGGTAGAAACCGGCGCGGGTGTATTGTACGTGCGCGATTTTGATAAATGGAAAGAATTATTGTATCGCTCAAAAAAGAAAAAACAACTGGAAGAAAAAGCGAAACAAAAAACCGAACAAAAACCAACAGAAGAAACACAAGAACCTACAGATGAAACGCCTGTTAATAAATAGCATTCTTTATACGATCATTGCCCTGATGGTTTCTTCCTGCAGTGGCACCAGGCATTTGCCGCCGGGTGAAAAACTGTATGTGGGCTCCAAAGTAAAGATCGAAGCAACGGAGAAGATCCATAACAAAGGAAAAATTACGGAAGCCGCCAAAAGTGTCATTCGTCCCGACCCGAATGCCAGTTTTTTAGGTATCCGCACAAAATTATGGCTGTATTCCATTGCCGGAAATCCTACAAAAAAGGGTGTACGCAGCTGGTTGAAAAGCCAGGGTGAACCTCCTGTTCTGATGAGCACCGTAAAACCGGCGCAAACCACGCAATACATAGATGCAGCGCTTTTTAACATTGGTATCTTTAACGGTACGGCCGATTATAAGATCATTGAAAAAAAACATACGGTGCGTGTAATTTATACGTGCCATGTCAGCAATCCCTACACGATTAAAGATGTTTCATTTAATCTTGGGAACACTGCCTTTACAAAGCTGATCACGGATGCACAAAAAGAAACGCTGATCAAACCGGGAAGCGATTATGACCTGGGCGCATTGAAAAACGAACGTGAACGGATTGACGGTGTTTTAAAAGACAACGGCTATTTTTATTTTAGTCCCGATTATTTATTGTTTAAAGTGGATACGTCCCAGGCTACGAAAACTGTTTCGCTGCAGCTCACTATCAAGGAAGAAACGCCCGACAAAGCCGTGATGGTGTATAAAATAGATCATGTGTACATCAACCCCGACTTTTCATTGAACGATGGAAAGGACACATTAAAAAAAGCACGTGAGCGCATGGTGGTAGACAGTGTTATTTTCCTGGACAAACACACCAAAATAAAACCCAAAGTGATCCTCGAATCGGTTTACCTGAAACGCAACGATACATATTCGCGCAAAAATCACAACATTACACTCAACCGCTTAATGAACCTGGGCGTATATAAATTTGTGCGTGTAAAATTTAATCCGGGCAAAACCGATTCATCAAAGCTGGACATGATCATTTTGCTGACGCCCATGCCAAAACGTACGCTCAGGGCGGAAGGAAATCTAATTTCCAAATCCAATGATTTTGTAGGCCCGGAGGCAAATGTGAGCTATCGCAACAGGAATACATTTCATGGAGCCGAATTATTAAATTTAAATCTTGCAGGTTCGTTTGAAACACAATTCAGCGGACAGTACAAAAATCTTTACTCTTACTCTGTAAATCCGCAGGTGGAATTGTACTTCCCGCGTTTTATTGTTCCCTTTCGGATCAAGAAAACAAGCAGCCTCTACGTTCCGAAAACAAAATTTTCTATCGGTTATAATTATTTAAAACGCATCGGTTATTTTGACATGCGCACCTTTCAATTTATTTATGGTTATAAATGGAAAGAATCCATCACAAAGGAACACGAATTGGATCCTGTGAATGTGAATTTCACTTCTGTAGTCAACAGATCACCCGAATTTAATGCTTTGCTGGCCTCCAATCCTTTTATTAAAAAAAGTTATGAGGAACAATTTATTGCCGGCGTCACGTATTCCTACCGGTACAACGAACAAGTGCTGCCCTTAAAAATAAACCAATTTTATTTTAATCTCATTACCGAAGCGGCTGGCAATACATTTTCGGCGCTTAACAGCATTGGCGGAAAAAAAGTATCATCCGATCAGCCTTTTTCAATTGGCGGTACGCCTTATTCCCAGTTCGCAAAGATCAGCGTGGATATACGCGATTATTATAATTTTAAAAACAGTAAAATGGTTTTTCGCCTGTTTGGCGGTGTGGGCAAGGCCTATGGCAATTCTTCCACACTGCCATATGTGAAACAATTTTTTAGCGGAGGCCCCAACAGTATCCGTGCCTTCCCGATCAATTCCCTGGGGCCCGGGTCTTTCCTGCAACCCCGCACCAGTGATGCTATTTTTATCCAGCAGGGCGGTGATATTAAATTAGAATCCAATGCCGAATACCGCTTTGATATTTTTAAATTCCTGAAAGGGGCGGCATTCGTGGATGCCGGTAACATCTGGTTACTGAAGAATGACCCGGCTGTTACATCCCCGCCCTTTGCATTCGATCGCTTTTACAAAGAAATAGCCGTTGGTGCCGGCGTGGGGTTACGTGTGGATGTTTCGTTTTTTGTATTGCGTTTCGACTTAGGAGTTCCGCTCCGCAAACCATGGCTGCCGGAAAGCGAACGTTGGGTGATCAACAAGATCAGCCTTGGCGACCCCAACTGGAGAAGCGATAACCTCATCCTGAACGTAGCCATCGGCTATCCGTTCTGATCTGGCACATTTATTTTTTACAGCACGTTGTTACTAACTAAAAAACAACGCAAAAAAATGAAAACTAAAAAACAAATCATGGGAACCATCATCACTAAAGGAGCATTCGTTTGCTTCTTAAGCATTGGGCTTTTTTCCTGTTCAAATTCCAATAAACCGGAAGATACCAAAGAAGTAGCCGAAGACCATAACGATGCAAAATTTGATGATGCAAAAGCAAAAGATGCGCAATTCATGGTGGATGCTGCAGAGATCAACCTGGAAGAAATCCAGCTAAGCCAGCTTGCACAAACGCAGTCCACCTCGGCAGATGTTAAGGAACTGGCAAAAATGATGGAAGATGACCACAACAAGTCATTGAACGAATTACAGGCGCTTGCTGCAAGCAAATCGATCACGATCCCCAGCTCTGTATCAAAAGACGGACAAGATGCTTACGACAAACTGATGAACGAATCCGGAAATAATTTTGATAAAAAATATACAACAATGATGGTAGATGGACACAAAGATGCCATTACAAAATTTGAAAAAGCATCCACCGATTGCCAGGATACGGATATCCGTAACTGGGCAAGCAAAACATTACCGGCATTAAGAACACACCTCGATCATTCAATGAACTGCCAGGCCATGCATAAATCATAAAAACATGACCATATAATATTAAAAAAAAGAGGCTTCCGGGCCTCTTTTTTTATGAACAGCAATGCCCAGAAATGCCTCATCTCCCGTATCTGGCATAAATCTTTACAATCCGATAGCACGAAACAATTTATTAATCCTAAAAACATACATTATTATGGAAACACAAGACAAAACGATCTCATTACTAAATGATTTGATCAAAATTAATAACGACAGAATTGAAGGGTATGAAAAAGCCGCAAAGGAAACAACGGAACAGGAATTTAAAAGCATTTTTGGAAGCATGGCACAGGAAAGTCAAAAATACAAAAATGAGCTGATCGCTGAAGTAACCGGCCTGGGCGGAGCTCCTGCTGAAGGAACAACAACTTCCGGAAAAGTGTACCGTGCCTGGATGGACATTAAAGCGGCATTGTCAGGAAAAGACCGCAAAGCAATCCTTGCCTCCTGCGAATTTGGCGAAGATGCTGCACTGGAAGTATACCGTGATGTGTTAAAATCAGAAGAATTTGCAAAAAGAAGTCGTGAAGTAGTGATCTTACAGCAAAATAATTTACAGAATGCACATGATAAGATCAAATTATTAAGAGACAATGTAAAAGTACTCTAATGTTAAAGCAACAATAAAAGCAGCTTATTATTAAAATAATAAGCTGCTTTTTTTATGTATTAAATTCCGGGGGTATTTTAATTTTAAAATGTCATTGGGAGCAACAGCCAAACAATCATGCAGCAGGATTGTTACTCCTTTTTTATCGGTTGCTCTTTTTTCCCTTTCTGAGGAACATCTTCCGGTGTTTTTTTGACCGGCATTTTACCGGGAATGGAATCCATTGGCATTTTCCTGATTTTTTCAAGATGTGCTGTGTCTACTTTCATTGTATCTTTTTTATTTACCTGTGCAGATGCCATTAATGTGATGAATACACCTGTTACTATCAGCATTATTTTTTTCATGATTTCTTTTATTTATAATTATATAACTGGTGAAACCAATTATGTGCCCGCGGGGGTACTCGCGCTTCCCTCCGGATTTTGTGCCTTTGCGATAAAAACATATAACTTTCCATACCCGGCTCTGCGAAACGCCGCATTCCTGCGCATACTGTGTTCAACCGGTAAAAACATCCACAGTTTGTAGAACAATTAACTTTCCGGAAATCTTCCAAATCCTTTATTTACAGCAAACTACTGTACTGGCATATTTTTTATTGATGCAAATGTGAATCAACTAAATCTATCTAATTAAAAATTAAAAAAATTATGAAAACACAATTGGCCCCAATCATAGCAGGAGTAATGATCTTATTCGGAACTGCATGTAACAATAACGAGGAAGCTCAAAAAAAGGAATACGACCGCAAAGTGGATTCGATCAACGCTGTTTTAGTAACACGTGATTCGGCTATTGGTGAATTTTTAACCTCTTTCAACGAAATTGAAAATAACATCGACTCTGTTGCCATTAAACAAAATGTGATCTCTTCGGATGTATCCCGTCAGAAAGGTGAATTAAAAGGCGGCATGAAAGAACATATCAATGCACAGATCGCTGCGATCAACGACATTCTTGATCAAAACAGACAAAAAATTGCCAGCCTGAACAAAAAATTGAAAAAAAATTCACTTAACATTAAACAATTTGAGAAAATGATCAGCAGCTTAAATGAGCAGATCACTCAGAAAAATGCAGAGCTGGATTCATTGAATGCAAAATTAAATTCATTGAACGAACAAGTTGCCGTGTTAAAAACATCTGTTGACACATTAACAACTAACAACAGCTCACAATCTTCCACCATCGCAGCACAAACCGCTTCCATGCACACTGCATATTATGTTGTAGGTAAATCAAAAGACCTGGAAGAAAAGAAAGTAATTGATAAAAAAGGTGGTGTATTAGGTATCGGAAAAACATCTAAAATCAATGGCGATGTAAGCGCAGCTAACTTCACTAAAATTGATTATACGCAAGTAATGACTATTCCTATCAACAGCAAAAAAGCAACTGTTGTGAGCGAGCATCCTTCTGATTCTTATGTGTTGGACAAAGATGCAGATGATAAATATACCAATCTGCGCATCACTCAACCCGAAAAATTCTGGAGTACCAGCAAATATTTAGTAGTAATTAACTAAAAATAAAATTACTTGAACAAAAAAAGGATCGTCAATAAATGACGATCCTTTTTTGTTTACAGGGTTTAAAGTTTAAATTTTATTGTGTAAGCAGGCGCTAGGCTCTGCCTAGTGACATTG
>OLLL01000201.1_pt1 | contig 74216 bp, 56 predicted proteins | sample 1604541 | NCBI WGS metagenome assembly OLLL01 (sample SAMEA104055722, study PRJEB20765) | soil metagenome | isolation source: soil
ACGGCTACACCAACCAATGGCGGTACCACTCCGGCGTATCAATGGAAAGTGAACGGCGTGAATGCCGGCACCAATTCCACAACGTTCACATCCACAACTCTGAACAATACTGATGTGATTACGTGTGTGCTTACCTCCAACGCAACCTGTGCCATCGGAAACCCTGCAACGTCTAATACGATCACGATGACAGTGAACCCGAATTTACCGGTAAGTGTTTCGATCGCTGCAAGTGCAACCACGATCTGTGCCGGAACCAGTGTGACATTTACCGCTACACCTACAAATGGCGGGACTACTCCGGCGTATCAATGGAAAGTAAACGGCGTGAATGTGGGAACCAATTCAGCAACATTTATTTCTACAACATTAAATAACAGCGATGTTGTTATATGCGTGCTTACTTCCAATGCAACCTGTGCCACCGGAAACCCTGCAACATCTAACAGCATCACGATGACGGTGAACCCGAATTTACCGGTAAGTGTTTCGGTTGCAGCAACTGCAACCACGATCTGCGCCGGAACCAGTGTTACGTTTACGGCTACACCAACCAATGGCGGTACCACTCCGGTGTATCAATGGAAAGTGAACGGCGTGAATGCCGGCACCAATTCCACAACGTTTACATCCACAACTCTGAACAATACTAATGTGGTTACTTGTGTGCTTACTTCCAATGCAACCTGTGCCACCGGAAATCCTGCAACGTCCAATAGCATCACGATGACAGTGAACCCGAATTTACCGGTAAGTGTTTCGATTGCAGCAACTGCAACCACGATCTGTGCCGGCACCAGTGTAACATTTACCGCTACACCTATAAACGGCGGAACCACTCCGGCGTATCAATGGAAAGTAAACGGCGTGAATGCCGGCACCAATTCCACAACGTTTACATCTACTACATTAAATAATAGTGATGTGATTACATGTGTGCTTACGTCAAACGCAACCTGTGCTACCGGAAATCCTGCAACGTCCAATAGCATCACGATGACAGTAAATTCAAATTTACCGGTCAGTGTTTCCATTGTATCCAGTCCAACAGGAACAATTTGTTTTGGAACCAACGTTACTTTTACAGCTACACCAGTTAATGGCGGAACAATACCGGCATATCAATGGAAAGTAAACGGCGTGAATGTAGGAATCAGTTCCACAACCTATTCATCCGCTACATTAAACAATACGGATGTGGTAACTTGTGTGCTTACGTCCAATGCAACCTGTGCAACAGGTAATCCTGCAACATCCAATGCTATTACCATGTCGGTGAACCCGAGCCTGCCGGTAAGCGTGAGTATTGCGGCAAGTCCGGCTACCAGCATTTGTGCCGGAAGCAGCGTAACATTTACAGCAACTCCAACCAACGGCGGAACCACACCTGTATACCAATGGCAGATAAACGGTGTGAACGCCGGCACCAATTCAACAACGTTTACAACCACCACATTAAATAACAGCGATGCAATAACCTGTATAGTTACCTCCAACGCAACTTGCGCAACCGGTAGCCCTGCAACTTCCAACACGCTTAATATAACAGTTAACCCGAATTTACCGGTGAGTATAAGTATTGCAGCCAGCCCTGCAGGTTCGGTTTGTTTGGGAACAACGGTAACATACACCGCCACACCAACCAACGGCGGAACTACTCCGGCATATCAATGGAAAGTAAATGGAACAAATACCGGCACCAATTCCTCAACGTATTCATCCTCCACATTTGTAAACGGAGATGTGGTTACCTGTGTACTCACTTCCAATGCCACTTGTGCAACCGGCAGCCCGGCAACTTCCAACAGCATAACACAAATCATTACCACGCCGGGTAGCTGGACCGGGGCTGTATCAACCGACTGGAGCAATGCAGCCAACTGGTGCGGAGGTGTTCCGGTAAGTACTACAGATGTGGTTATTCCGTCGGGAACGCCATTTACACCCATATTAACAGCCGCTTCCGATTGTAAAAACATCGACATTGCTTCGGGTGTGATCGTGGACCTGGGTGGCAACGCACTAAACGTATACGGTGCATTTTCCGGATCTGGTTTATTAAAAGGCTCATCAACAGCTACATTAAACATTGTTGCAGGAACAGGATCTGCCGGAACATTCAGCATGGACCAAAGCGCTCCGGGCGTTTCAAATAACCTGGATAATATTACATTGAACAGGAGCGGCACTACTGCAACCGTTGGAAACACCATCACAGTAACAGGTACGATCGGCATCAGTGCAGGAACGTTAAGCACCGGAAATAATTTAACGCTGGTATCAGGCGCATCCGCTACGGCACGTGTAGCGCAATTGAATGCCGGTGCAGACATTACAGGTAACGTAACCATGCAGCGCTTTATTCCTGCCGGTACTGATGGCTGGATCTTCCTGGGCTCAGCGGTGAGCGGCGCTACATTGCAGCAATGGGACGATGATTTTATTACCGGCGGGTTTCCCGGGTCGCAATATCCTACATCCGTGATCAACCCTTCCATTACCGGTTACGACGAAACGTTACCGGGCGTTTATGACGATGGTTATACCATACCAACCATTACCGATCCGATCAATACCGGCAGCGGTTATTGGGCATACATTATGGGAACTCCATTAATTGTGGATGTAACAGGCCCGATCCAAAAAAATCTGATCAACTTCCCGGTTACATATACCGACGACCCGGCCCAACCGGCATCCGAAGACGGATGGAATTTATTAGCCAATCCGTATCCATCCACCATCGACTGGGATGGCCCGGGCTGGACCAAAACACACATTAACAACGCGGTGTACATGTACAGCCCAACGCTGGATCAATACACCAGCTATGTAGGTGGTATCGGTACCAACGGCGGTTCCAATTTAATTGCATCTTCGCAGGCATTTTTGGTGCAGTCAAATGCTTCGGGCCCTGTGCTGAAATTGCAGGAAACAGGTAAAAGCACAGCCGATGGTTTGTTTATACGGGCTTCTTCGTCTGCTTCCGCAGATGATCTGATCAAACTTGATTTAACCGGAACAGGTACTTATAAAGATGAAACAGTGATCCACTTCAATGCCGGAGCTACTTCGGGTTTTGATCTTCCGTATGATGCAATGAAATTTTTCAGCTTAACATCCACCGTGCCGGGCATTGCCACCATGCTGGATACTAATAATATGTCGGTGAACACTTACCCGCTTTTAACCAGCGATCTATCGATCCCGGTAAAAGTAAAAGTAGGAACATCAGGCACGTACACCATTCATGTGGATAGCATCACACGTATTCCGGAAGGAGCTTGTGTGATTATGCACGATTTGCTGAACGGAACACAAACCGATCTGCGCACAACAACAACATACTCGTTCTACATTTCAGATACAACAGTGTATCCACGCTTTGTGATCAACATCGGGGCACCGGTGTATGTTGCATCCACACCATCCAGCTGTAACGGAAATGCAAACGGCACAGCCTTGGCATTGGGCCATGGCAGCGGACCATGGACTTATACCTGGCAGAATTCAGCCGGCACTGTTGTTCAAACACACACCGCTGTTACCGGAGCAGATACCCTGAACCACATTGTTGCAGGAACATATACTGTATTTATTAACGGGAATTCCGGACCATGCGCTACCATGGCAGGAACAGTAATTGTAAGCGGTGCCGATTCCATTGATGTGCAGGCAGATATCATCAACGCCGGTTGTGCCGGTGATCCTGATGGTTCCATTATGGTAGCTTCTGTGAATGGCGGAAATCCACCATATACTTATAGTTGGTCGAACGGAATAACAGGCATAACAAATCCAAACATTACAGCAGGCACGTATTCATTATCTGTGACGGATAGTGCAGGCTGTGTCCAGTCGCAAACGTATGTGGTGCCGCAAAACTCCGCATTAACTGCAGGTTTTGTGATGAGTACCGACACTGTTTTACTTAACGCCAACGCACCTGTAACCTATACCAATACATCTGCAGGCGGAACGACCTTTACCTGGAACTTCGGTGACGGCTCGGCAGATAACAATCATGCAAGCCCGGATTATTTATACAAGCTGCCGGGAACATACACTGTAACATTAATTGTATCGGATGGAACCTGTACAGATACAGTAACACAAACAATTGTAGTGTTACCATACTACAGCGATCCCGGAACAACCACCGGTATCAGCGAAAGCGCAATAGCAAATGAGCAGATCAAAACAGCAACTAACGGAAATGAATCGGACCTGATCTTTGATTTTGATAAAAATACGGATGTGGTGATTGAAGTGTATAACTCAATTGGTCAGAAGGTATTTACAAAAATAAATGCCACCGTTCACAAAGGAAAAATTGCGTTTGATTTTGAAGATAAAGCAAAAGGAATTTATTACATCAAGATCACTTCTGAAACCGGGATCAATGTGGTGAAGAAGATTGTGAGATCATAAACAGGTTTAAAGTTTGCTGTGTGAATCGCTTGCGCGATTGTTTTTTACGACGAAGGCGCAGACATTAAAAAAATTCTTTTTTAATGTCTGGTCACAAGAATTAGAATTACGGGATTTTAAGTGACGATCATTATTTAAGATTGTATCCCGGTCAGGCCCGGGATGGCAGTATAAGCAAGCGTTTGTTTCCCCAAAATACTTAGTTACAATTTGCGTGGCCAAAGTCAGATCAGTATCCCGTTTTAATTTTCTTCTTGCAACTTAGTGTCTTTGCGGTAAAAAAATGCTCCGAAGAGCAAACACGACATCTGCGTGCAGCAACCTTTTAACTTTCCAGCTTTCCGGCTTTTAACTTACTTCCCTTATTCACCCAGTACATCCACAGCAAAAAGATAAACCCGTAAACGATGATTGTGAATGTGTATGTATGATTAAACTCCGTCCAGGCACGGGAATGCGTATCAAGGATAGCGAGCGCCACAATGCGGAATACATTCATCAGCTCAATTAAAACAATTCCGACAGGAATATAGATCAGCTTTTTTTTCCAATTGCCCGGGTAGGCGATGATGAAACAGCTGAACTGTGCAAACAGTGCAATACCGTTGCAGTTATCCCCGATCCACAAGCCGCCGGTGCCATCCACACCAATCACACGATCCACCCCCGTAAAAACCACATATCCCAGCGATTGCAAAATAAATTTACTGATGGCGATGGTAATATCCACCACAAACAAATCGGTAGTTTCATTGGGATGAAGCCACAAATTATATATGCAGTACCAGCCAATGATTAAGACGAATACCGATACAAGGAACCGAACAACCGGATTTTTTAAAAGCGTTTTCATAGAGAAATAAAAAATCCCGTTTTAAGCGGGATTTTTTTTTAATGAGTCATATAATTTTTTACCGCCATACGCCGCTCCGGCCAACAGCAATAAAATTACGCCATTATCGAGTGGAACAGGGCAGGGAGGAAAAGGACCTCCGCAAGGCAAAGGTGGCCCCATACCCATGCCGGCAGCTTTTGAAACTGTTACCAGGAATGGTGCTGCAAATAATATAAGTGTTAGAAATAGCTTTTTAATTGTCATATTCATAATGCTTCAACAGCAAATTTATAATTAATTATTAATTATCCGAAAATTATTTTCTAACGTATTTTTTAGTGATCACGCCTTTTGAAGATGCTATTTTAATAATATACATTCCTGAAAAATAAGCAGGCAATGCCACATTTACTGTTTGTGTTTGTGCATCCACTGCAATTCCTTCCACAATGGTTTGACCCATAATGTTAGTCACCGTGATGGTGGCAGGAGTTGTTTCCGATAAATTGAATGCGATTGAATTTCCTTCGGCAGTTGGCAGCACCGTTACGTTGTTGCTGAAATCTGTGATGATATCATTTTTCTCAGTAGCAACCGATTTGCAATCTGCATTTTTACTGAAATGTACAATGAAACGATCGCTGTTATCGCCCACATTCATTTGAAATGAATACGAATTTACCGTTGTCAGGTCCACTGTTTTATTCATTAACTTATCTTCCAGTTTAATGCAGGAATAATCGCTGATATTCTCAAAACCGGCAGCCGTAATTTTATACGAGCCCGAAATGCCTGCCATTGTCTGAACCGGCATGGAGTAACTGTCGTTTGACAAGCTGAATGAATTGATCACCGATTTTTTTGCATCGATCACGGAATAAATGCTGGGCGCCAGCTTGTTCGGGCTTTTTCTGAAAGGGTGGTCATTATCATCCCAGCCATCCGAAGAAACATCCGTTGCCGCCACTTTTAATACATGGCTGTAGGTATTTCCTGCATCGTTGCTGGATAATTTAAGCGTAAAATAAGGCTCAGCCACTGCTGCTTTGAGAGAGCTGTTGGAAGAGGTGGTTTTTGCAGTTTCGTTGATGCGGAAATGCGGGGAACTGCTGGTGGTGTATACCCAAAAACCTTGTGTAGCACCAATCTCAGTTCCTGCACCGTGTGTGGAATAGGTACCGGTAGTGTAATCATACACATCGTAAGTGCTTAAGATCCCGGCGGATGCAGCCAATACCGACGTCCAGGAAATGCTGGATGCAAAAGGGTTACCAACTAAATTGGAACCGGCGTTGTTAAAAGAAAGCAAACCGCTCAGATCCTGGTTTCCCTGGTTAGGAACGCCAATAGTATTGATAGTGGTATTCGGTAAATTTGAATAGCTGAAATCACCTGACAGGAATACTTCAAATCCTTTCCCGGGAGTTAATGCAGTAGCTGCAGATGTTACAGGAGAAAAATCATCCGCTGTTTCATCATACGTGTATTGTGTAGGATATTGGTTCGGCGGGCTGTAACCGTAATAAATGGCAGGGAGTTCATTTGCCCAGTCGCCAAACGTGGAGCTTTGAACCGGGGATGAAAAATCGGCCCAGGTGGTATCCCTTGTTGTGATGAAACGCTGAATAGTAAAGTTTCCGGCAATAGCTCCGGATCCGCTGATAGGAGCTATGCGAGCTGTTTTAGCAGCAGTGGATGTCATGATAAATGTTTTGCCACCGGTGTTAAATGTCCCGTTAGCAAGCGTAATCGCACCGTTTAAAGAATAGGTGCCGCTGGCAATGTTTACGCCCGTTGTATTATTGATGATCAGGTTTTCAAATGTTGTCGCCGTTCCTGCAATTGTTTGTGCAGAAGTTCCTAAAAATGTAACACTGCCCGCTTGTGGGGTAAATGTTCCGGTATTGGTCCAGTTGCCTTTTAAATTAATTCCAAAGTTACTTGCTGATGCATCCAGTGTACTGGAAATCGAAAGTGAGCCGTTCACAGCCAGTGTTCCGGATAATGATTTGATACCACTTCCCGTTACATCCACATTAAAATAGTTGACTCCTGATTTAATTGTTTGTGCGCCTGTACCGTTGAACGTTACTTTTCCGGCAGTAAGTGTGTAGGTACCTGCTAATTCAGGTACTGTTGTTAGTTTTCCAACCCTCAGCTCTCCACCGGTCATGGTAAGGCCGGCTGTACCGCTTAACCCGAATGAACTTGCATCCAGGATCCCGGAAGAGATGTTCAGTAAGTTGCTTACTGTTGCATTTCCTGCCAGTGTAGCCGTTCCTGCCGCATTTTTTGTAAGGTTATAAAAAGCAATGGCACTTGTTCCTCCAATGGCTTGTGCGCCGGTGCCGGTAAGGAATACCGTGTTGGTGCCGGGTGTAAATGTGCCGTTGTTTGTCCAGTTGCCGCCTACCGAAAGATCGAAGCCGTTTGCACTAAGCGTATTTAGTGTATTAATCGTTAAATTATTGGCAACAATGGTAGCAGATGGCAATGTTTTTATCCCGGTTGCTGTGTAAACAATACCCAGGTTATAATATCCCGAAGTAGTAGTAGGGATTGTTCCTGTTACATATTTTACGTTTACGGTGTTTCCAACTGCATTGGCGGTGAAGGTGCGACCCGCCATAAAACCGGCAATTGTAAGGGTTAATGTACCAGTGGTGGAATTGATAAAGGCTGCTCCCGGAGCAGTGTTCACGGTTCCTAATGTTAATGATCCAAGGTTGGTTACCGTGGCATTACCTGCAATAGCAGTAGCGCCGGATTTTACAATAGTGGTGCCTGCCGCAATAGTCCTCACGGAGCTCACTGCGAAGGTATAAGAAATGGTGGGTGAAAATGTACCTGTTCCCGAAATTGAGAATACTCCCGGGCTATTGATGAACTGGATGGCTCCGGTGCCGCTTTCCACGCCATTTACAACGTAATTTCCCTTGATGTTCAGCACCATTCCGCTGGCGCCTTTTAAGGTGCCGTTCACGGTAAGATTATTACATGGAGTGGTTACGCTAAGGGTGATGGTATGACCGGCGGCAATGGTAACATCGTCGGTTCCGGTAGGGATCCCGTTTGGTGTCCAGCTCGTAGCCACATTCCAGGCAACCGGGCCTGCACCGGCTGATACATAACTTGTACTATATGAGTGAAATGAAACGAGTAGTGAAATGACACAAATAGTAATAATTTTTTTCATGAGTAGGATTTTAATGGTAATGACAATACTTACAAATATACGTCAAGTTTTGCATGTATAGATTTTTGTTGAAAAAAAATGAGGTTAAAATAAGGCATTCCAAGGTTAAAAACAGAGCTTAAAATTGCAATTTTTATAAAAAATTATTTCAGATTATCGTTAAGCCCCAAAAAAAGATCGGTCATCCTGCTTTTTAAGCTAACGGGAAACAATTAAAATAGGTTTCATCTTTTCATGAAAAAAGCAGGAACTAACATAAAAATAAGCAGATACCTGATAAATTTCTATATTTGTGCCTCTCTTAAATTATTTGGATGGTGGATAAGAAAAAAACGAGCATTATTGAAATGGATGACTTGCTGTCATTCATAAAAATTTTTTCTAAAAACTGGCTGGTCATTGTTTCATTTGTAGCAGTTGCCAGCATCCTTTGTTATTTTTACACCTATAAATTACCGGATGTATATGCTGCAAAAACGCAGATATTATTAAAATCCGACGATACTTACGATTACCAGAACCAAATTTATAAAGGGATCGGGTTTTACCAGCCTTACCAGGACAATGACAACCAGATCCGTGTTATTACTTCCAACGATCTTATTGAGCAGGCTTTATCCAAATTAAAACTGGATGTTTCTTATTTTATCGTGGGTCGCTTTAAAACCAAGGAAGTATACCAGGCTATGCCGTTTGAGGTGGTGGTGAGCCGACTTACCCCGCAATTGTATGAAAAGGACATTCAGCTAAAGATCCTGAACGAAAAGCAATTTCAGCTGACGTATAAACGGGGGGAGGAAGAGATAAAAATAAGTTATTCGTTTGATAAAGAGATTGTGAACCCGGATTTTATCATGGTGGTGAAGAAAAACAGCAACATCAACGATAAAACCATCAATAATTTAAGTGAAATTGATTACAAGGTGCAGATCCACAGTATGGAAAACCTGGTAAATAAATTCAAAAGCGCACTTGCAGTGGAATCGGTTGAAAATACCACCATCCTTGAGCTTGAGCTGGAAGACGAGATTCCATACAGAGCGGTTACATTCCTGGATACTTTATCAAAGGTGTACATTGATTATACAGCCAAAGCGCAATACACCATCAATGAAAATACGCTTGCCAATATCGATAAGCAGCTGAATGAGATCACGGTGATCTTATCGTCGCTGGAAAACGACCTGGAGCATTATAAATCGGATAAAGCGATTCTTGACCTTGACAAGGAAGAGGAAGATTATTTTAATAAGTTAATTGATTACGACGGCCAGAAAAGAGACCTGGAATTGTACATTCAATCGCTGGACGCATTGCAGGAATATATTTTAACGCTGGCCGAGAAAGTAGACAAAAAATTATTGCCACCGTCGTTCTATATCGAAGCAAAAGACGATTACATGCAAAAAGCGCTCACGAATATTTACTCGATGCAGATGGAGCGCAACGAAAAATTATTCGGGTCTACCGAAAAGAACAGGAATATCAGTGAGCTGGATGAGAACATTGAATTGCTGCGGAAAAATATCCTTACGTATATCAACAATTCCAAGGATGGTTTGCACAAGCGCATTGCGGATATTCAAAAACAGATCGACGATTATACCAATATTATCAAAGGCATTCCGAAAACCCAGCGTGATTTGTTAACGATCCAGCGCAAGGTGGATGTGAACGAAAAGATGTATGAGTTCCTGTTGGAAAAAAGAGCCAGTACTGTGATCGCACGTTCCGGTATTTTGCCGCAAACAAGTGTAATCGAATCGGCGCATTCTGTTGGGATCATCAAACCAAACAAACGGAAGATCCTGTATTATTTTATTGCTATAGCTGTATTGCTGAGCCTGATCATTGTATTTATCCGTACGATCCTGTTCTCTACAATTGAAAACATCAGTGAATTAAAACGGCTTACAAACCTACCGGTATTGGGAGAAATTCCATTGCTTACCGAAGCAACCGACAGCTATATTATTGTTGATAAAGATCCGAAAAGCCCGATCACAGAAAGTTTCCGCGCCATACGCACCAACCTGGAGTATATGGCCAGCGATATAAATTCGAAGGTGATCCTGATTACGTCTTATAATCCGGGCGAAGGAAAAACGTTCTGTTCCGTAAATCTTGCCACCATCCTTGCAAAAGCGGGTAAAAAAGTATTATTGCTGGAAATGGATTTGCACAAGCCAAAAGTGCAGAAAGCATTGAACATGGCAAATAATATTGGTGTAAGCACGGTGCTGATCGGTAAATCCACCATCGAATCGGCGATACTGCCAACGGAAATTGAAAACCTGTCGGTGATCCTTTCCGGGCCTACGCCGCCAAATGCATCGGAGATCATCCTGAGTCAGCATTTAAAAGAATTATTTGAATATGGCCGTACACATTTTGATTATGTGGTAGTAGATACCGCTCCGGTAGGGTTGATCACAGATGCCCTGGTGATTATGAAAAACGTAGACATCTCCCTGTTTGTGCTCAACTCCAAATATGCTCAGAAACAAGTGGTGAAAATTGCAGAGGAAATAGTGGCGACCAACAAGCTCAAAAATTTCGGGTTCATCCTGAATGGTGTAAAACGCAAACGTTCGGGCTATTACTATAATTACGGTTACGGCAGAGGTTATGGTTATGGCTACAGCGGATACGGCTATGGTTATGGAAACCGCGGAGGGTACGGATATGGCTCTGGAAAAAGCCCCGATGAAAACACAAAATAAATGCAGTAATTTTTTGAATGAGATCTTTTGATCTCATTCATTTTTAACAGCGATTGTTTTTAAAATCCGTCAATAAAAAAACGCCGCCAGCAAAAAAATATGCTATTCAATTCAATAGGCTTTGCCGTATTTTTACCCATAGTATTCATACTCTATTGGTTTTTTGTAAATAAGAGCCTGCGTGCGCAAAATCTGCTGCTGCTGGTTGCCAGCTATTTTTTTTATTCCTGCTGGGATTACCGCTTTTTATTTTTACTGATTTTTTCTACAGCTCTGGATTATTTTACGGGGCTTAAAATGCAGGAAGCCCGCAATCAGAAAATAAAAAAAACATGGTTCTGGATCAGTGTGATCGTAAACCTTGGCTTTTTAGGGGTATTCAAATACTATAATTTTTTTATCACTTCTTTTTCAGAGCTTACCGGGCGTTTCGGCTATAAGCCGGATATAACACTGCTGCACATTATTTTACCTGTAGGGATTTCTTTTTACACATTTCACGGCTTATCATACGTGATTGATATTTACAAGGGTCGGATCAAACCCGTGAAAAATTTTGTGGATTATTCGGTGTTCGTGAGTTTTTTTCCTTTACTGGTTGCGGGGCCTATTGAACGTGCAACGCATTTACTGCCGCAGATCCAGCGGGAACGTACATTTGATTACAGCAAAGCAACGGACGGTTTGCGGCAGATCCTCTGGGGATTGTTCAAAAAAGTAGTGATCGCCGATAATTGTGCAGAGTATGTGAACATGGCCTTTCACAATCCTTCGCATTACTCCGCCAGCACCCTTTTACTTGGTGCAGTAATGTTTGCTTTCCAGATCTACTGTGATTTTTCGGGCTATTCGGATATTGCGCTGGGAACGGCGCGGCTGTTTGGAATTGAGCTTCTGCGCAATTTTGCCTTTCCTTATTTTTCGCGCGACATTGCCGAATTCTGGCGCCGCTGGCACATTTCGCTTTCCAGCTGGTTCCGCGATTACTTGTATGTGCCGTTGGGTGGCAGTCGCGGTGGTACCTGGATGAAAGTGCGCAACACCTTTATCATTTTCTTGGTAAGTGGGTTCTGGCACGGGGCCAACTGGACGTTCATTATCTGGGGCGCGCTCAACGCGGTTTATTTTTTACCATTGTTGCTGCTCGACCGCAACCGGAATAACCTAGAGATTGTAGCAAAAGGAAATAATTTACCTTCTATCAACGAGCTCCTCAACATGGCAGTTACGTTTGCATTGGTGGTATTTGCCTGGATCTTTTTCCGTGCTGATAATGTGCATGCTGCACTGGCATACATTGCCGATCTGTTCTCCGTTTCCATATTCAGTATACCGCAGAAAACGCCGGTGATTTTACTTGTTATTTTATGTTTGTTTATGCTCATTGAGTGGCTGGGAAGAGAGCAACAATACGCATTGGCAACGGCCGGGCTAAAATTGCCGAGAGCTGTAAGATGGTCGTTTTATTTTTTGATCATCATTGCCATTTCCAATTATGGCGGTGCGAATAAACAGTTTATTTATTTTCAATTTTAAAGCAGATGAAACGCTTTCTCCGACAACTATTTTTGTTTTGCCTGCTGTTTGTGCTGTTGGCGGGATTGGCGCATCTGGCCGACAGGAATAAATATTCAGGAAGCCCTTATTATTCAAAAAAATACAATTATTATGAGCAACATGCCGCACAGTACAATGCGGTGGTACTTGGCTCCAGCCGCATGTTCCGGCAGGTAAACCCGGCGGTGATGGACAGCATGCTGGGTGCATACCATCTTTCGACTTACAATTTGGGCGCGCCGGCAACATTCAATCCTGAAGAATATTTTTTGTATGATGATTTCCTGGAAACAAAACATGCGAATTTAAAATATGCATTTTTAGAGCTGCAGCCACTGAATAAAATCTCGGAGCTCAATGTGGATTCCAGGCGAAATTATTACTGGATAAATTTTAAATACCTGCGTTTTGCGCTCCAGTATATTTTACATTCAAACGATTCGCTTGCCGTTAAAAAGCAGCAGATTGGCGCTTATTGCCAAAGCTATGTGAACAATAAATTTGATTTTTCGGGTGTACTGGCACCGTTTAAAAAGAAAGAAAATCCTGTTTCGGAAATTCAGCTTAAAAATGGTTTTTATTCGCTGAACGATGAGATGGACGACACCCCGGGTGAGGACGAATTCAGTTTCAGGCTGAAAGGATTTTTGAAAGACACTACTGTTTTAAACGAGCGCAGAAAAGGTTCGGAGCAGGCTTTTTCATTGGCATTTAAAGCAGAAGAAGTAAATATAAGCCATTTGAATAAGCTGAAGAGGTTAATAGCAAAATCAGCGGAAGAAGGCATTCATTTATTTTTTGTGATGCCGCCCAAATTAAATGCATCGGATTATGCCGAACTATTGCCCCTCATGCAGCAATTACCGCCGGCAAATGTGATCCAGCTGGCTGATGTAAAAACATTCCCGCAATTATATCTTGCCTGCAATTCTTTTGATATTGGACATTTAAATAAAAAAGGTGCTGATATATTCAGCGCTTTGCTTGCAAAGGAAGTTGAAAAACGGTTTGTTACAAACGAATTAAAAATGAAAAACGGGGGACAATAACAGCCTTTTTAGAATGATGTTTTTGATGCTTGTAAGAGCGTTTTATATTTCGATAATAGGATAAAAGTTTGCATCTTTGAATTTTACATATTTTGTGAAATTAACAGCATCCCTCATTCATGAACGGAACAACCGATAAGGACGAATTTGATTTGGTAATAAAGCCCCGGCAATCGGTATTCAGTATCGATTTTAAAGGCTTTTGGCGTTACCGCGACCTTTTGATGCTGTTTGTAAAACGGGATTTTGTGGCCACCTACAAACAAACCATCCTGGGGCCGCTGTGGTTCCTGATCCAGCCGGTGCTTACCACCGCTATGTTTTTTATCATTGGTAATATTGCGCATATTTCTACGGACGGATTGCCACCACTTTTGTTTTACATGTCGGGAGTGATCATGTGGAATTATTATGCGGATTGTCTCACCAAAACTTCCGAAACATTTTCTGCCAATGCCGCTATTTTCGGGAAGGTTTATTTTCCGCGTCTGATCGTTCCGGTATCTGTCATCGTTTCCAATTTTGTACGTTTCAGTATCCAGTTTTTATTGTTTATGGCCTTTTGGGTCTATTATTACTTTAAGGGCGCCCCGCTTCATCTGAACATTACCGTTTTACTGTTTCCATGCCTGTTAATACTGATGGCAGGACACGGATTGGCAATGGGCATCATTATTTCATCGCTGACAACAAAATACCGGGACCTTAAATTTTTAGTAACATTTGGTGTGCAGCTGCTGATGTATGCAGCGCCTGTACTGTATCCATTGTCTACCATAACAGGCCTTAAACGCTCGCTGATGTTGCTGAACCCTATGACAAGCATTATCGAATGTTTTAAATACAGCTTTACGGGTGTTGGTTTTTTTAGCCCTGAATACCTGCTATATAGCTTAATATCCTTAATTTTAATTCTTTTTATCGGGGTTGTCCTGTTTAATAAAATCGAAAAAAGTTTCATGGACACTATTTAAAAATAGTGGTCCATTTTTTTAGTTGATGCACACATGCAAATAGAAAAAGTAGTTATAATCGGAGGTGGACTTTCAGGGGCGCTGGCAGCGATGCGTTTGGCAGAATTGGAGCATGGCCCGGAAATTACACTGTTGGAAAAAGATCCTGAAAAATTGGGGCGTGGCGTGGCGTACCAACAGGAGTTTACTCACCAGCCGCTGAATGTAGTGGCTGCAAACATGAGCCTTTTTTCCGGTAAGCCGGATGATTTTGTAAAATGGCTGGAGGAAAATGCATTCCGTTACAATCACCTGATCAAAAATATTAGTGCTACTTCCTTTGTACCGCGTAAAATATTCGGGGATTATTTGGTGGAGCGTTTAAAGGAAGTGCACGACAGGATGGAAGGCCGCTTCCAGATCCGGATCGATGAAGCTATTTCCATCCTGGGAACAGGCAAAAATAAAACGGTGGTATTGTCGTCAGGTGTTACGCTGCAGGCAAGTAAAGTGATCCTGGCATTGGGAAATTTCCCGCCTGCAGATATCCTGGAAGAGCATAAGGATGTAAAAAGCGACCCGCGTTATTTCTCCAATCCCTGGACGGATAAAGTGTATCACAACATCAAAGGCGATGAGCACATTTTATTGATGGGAACCGGCTTAACCGCTGTAGATGTGGTGTTGGGATTGCATGTGCGTAATTTTACCGGCAAGATCCTGATGTTATCGCGCAGTGGACGATTGCCTTTACCGCATTATATCTCCTCACAAAAATATACATGGGATGCGCCGTATTTATTGCCTCCCGGCGCTTTATTCAAAGCGATCACGGCTTGTATTAAAAACAATCCTGATGTTCCTTGGCCACTGATTTTAGATAGCATTCGGCCTTATACACAAAAAATCTGGTCGTTTTGGAGCGCCGAACAAAAAGTGGTTTTCCTGAAACGTTTCCGTCCGTTCTGGGAAATTGCAAGACACCGCATTCCGAATCAAACAGCTGAAGTATTGAACACGTTGATGAAAGCAGGAACATTAAAAATCTCGAAAGGGAAATTAGTGTCCACGGTAAAAAATGAACATGGTTTTGCAACTGTTTTTAAAAACCCGGAAGGAGAAAAAACAATTATTTTTCAAAAAATAATCAATTGTACCGGGCCTGAAAGCAATTACCGGAAAATAAAATTTCCGATCATCCGCGACCTGATTGAACGTGGAAAAGTGGTTCCGGATGCACTTGGCCTGGGAATTTCCTGTACGGAAGATGGCAGGATCATCAATAAAGACCAGCAGATAGAAGAAGGCATGTGGTGTGTTGGGCCGATGCGCAAAGCTGCGTTGTGGGAAACCACGGCTTTGAAGGAGATCAGGGACCAGGTGGAAGGATTGGTAAAAAGTATGCAGGAAGTAACAGCTTAAATATGATTTGAATTATACAGGAAAATGTCGGATACGATCATAAAAGTAGAAGGTTTAGGGAAGCAGTACCGCCTGGGACAAATTGGTACGGGCGCTTTGTCGCATGACATTAACCGTGCATGGCATTTATTGCGCGGCAAGGAAGATCCGTATTTAAAAGTAGGAGAAGTAAACGACAGGACAGTGAAAGGTGGAAGTGATCTTGTGTGGGCATTGAAAGATATTAATTTTGACGTAAAGCGTGGAGAAGCTATCGGCATCATTGGAAAAAACGGCGCAGGCAAATCTACGCTGCTAAAAATATTATCACAAATTACTTCTCCAACTGTTGGAGAAATAAAAATAAAGGGCAGGATTGCCGCATTGCTGGAAGTTGGTACGGGCTTTCACCCGGAGCTGACAGGACGCGAAAATATTTTTTTGAATGGCGCTATTCTAGGCATGACCAAAGCGGAGATTACAAGAAAGCTGGATGAAATCATTGCGTTTAGCGGTGTGGAAAAATATATAGACACACCGGCAAAACGTTATTCCTCGGGGATGATGGTGCGCCTGGGTTTTGCAGTGGCAGCCCACCTGGAACCCGAAATATTAATTGTGGATGAGGTGTTGGCGGTAGGTGATGCGGAGTTCCAGAAAAAAGCCATCGGGAAAATGAAAGAAGTGAGCGAGGCGGGTGAACGTACTGTACTTTTTGTAAGCCACAATATGGCAAGTGTAAAAAGTTTGTGCAGCAAAGGGATTGTATTGAGCAACGGAAGTATCAGCTTTAGCGGCGGTATCGATGAAAGTGTAAGCACGTACCTGAAAGACGGGAATGAGGAAGGGATGACCGAGCACAAAATGCTTGCACATGACCCTGCAGCGGTTTCCGCGGAAGTGGACGTTGTATCCATTGGTATTAAAGCGCATGGCAAAGAATACGGTGATGCGATGCGAATGGATGAAGAGCTGGAATTAACTGTTGCATATAACAAAAAGAAAAAAGGGTTCCGGCTGGATTCAACCATCCAGGTAAAAGATAATTCGGGAAATTATTTGTTTGTATGCACTACCGCTTCCGCAGATGCCGAAACGAATGAGAATGCCGAAGGTTTGATAGAAAATAAATTATTGCTGCCGAAGAATTTTTTTAATGCAGATACTTTTTATGTTAATTTATTGATGGTGATCGATGAGCGTACGGTGGCGGTAAAGCTGAACGATGTGCTTTCGTTTACAGTAATGAATAAACAACTGAAGATCGGTGCCTGGATGGGAAAAGGAGTGGCGCCCCTGAAACCTGATTTTAAATGGGAAATTTCAAAAAAATAGGAAATAACGAAAAGGCAGCAGTGAAAAGTTAAAAAGCAGGCAGAAAATTTTGGCAACAGGCAAAGGAAAAATAAAAAAGAATCAGGCAATCAAAAAATAATAAAAATACAACGTGCATGGAAAAGCAGGAAATACTTGATCAGATAGACAGTTTAAAAAAGCAATACGGTGAATGGTCGTATGATATTCCATTGCCGCATGGCATCTGGACAAAAGGAAATTTGCAGATCCCGCATACCCGCTTAAAACGGATCGTGCAGCTTTCAAAAGATTTGGTTGGGAAACCGTTATCGGAATGCAGAGTGCTGGATTTGGGCAGCCTGGATGGACAGTTTTCCATTGAATTTGCAATGCAGCGTGCACAGGTTTTGGGCGTGGAGATCAGGGAAGCGAGCATCAGCAAAGCAATTTTTTGCAGGGAGGTGCTTGGATTAAAGAACCTGGAATTCCGCCAGGGTGATGCACGCGATATTTCAGTGGCAACGCATGGCATGTTTGATATTATTATTTGCAGCGGCTTGTTGTACCACTTAACGGCTGGTGATGCAATTGCGCTGATCAATAAAATGCATGAAATGTCGAACAAGCTGGTGATCGTGGATACACACATTGCACTTGAACCGGTTCATCCGTATGGAAAAGATGGTGTATCGTACCATGGCGTACTGCAGATCGAGCATGATAAAAAAGACGAACAAAGCCTAAAAGCTACGCGTTTGTGGGCTTCCTGGGATAACCCGGAAAGTTTTTGGTTCACACGCCCTTCACTGGTAAATATTTTTACAAAAGCGGGATTCAGTTCCGTTTACGAATGTTTTGCGCCGGCACATGTTAACTTCGGGAAACCGGGAATTGAGCACAAAGACAGATGTACGTTTGTAGCCGTTAAAGGGCAAAAAATAACAATGATGACATCTCCTGTAGCGACTGACTTTAAAGAAGAATTGCCGGAACATAGCCTGGATTATAAGGCTGCACCGGTAAGCAACGCGCAGGGAAATGCATCGCTTTTGGGACGAATAAAAAATAAGTTAAAACGCATCGGCGGTTAATTTGAATAATGGTTTTTAAAAAGAAAACAAAAGTATTCTGCATCGGGTTTAACAAAACCGGCACCACGTCTGTAAAAAAGGCGCTGGAAGATTTGCAGTATAAAATGGGCGAGCAGAGCAGGGGAGAGTGGATGCTGGATAACTGGTCGAAGCGCAATTTTTCGGATTTGGACAGTTATTGCAAAACGGCGGATGCTTTCCAGGATGCCCCGTTCAGCTTTCCGTTCACGTATGCATACCTGGATCAGAAATTCAACGCTAGTAAATTTATATTAACGGAGCGTGATTCAGCGGAGCAATGGTACGAATCGCTGCTGAGCTTTCACAGCAAATTGTGGGGCGATAATGAAGGCGTACCTGTTAAAAAAAATTTAGAGGAAGCAAAATACATTTACACAGGTTTCCCATACAAGTTCATGAAGTTTGTGTACAATACGCCGGATAATGATCTGTACAACAAACAGATTTTGTTGGACGCTTACAACAATCATTCGTATTCGGTGAAAGAATATTTTAAATACCGTGAGAATGATTTGCTGGTGCTGAATTTAGGAGAGAAAGACAGTTATAAAAAGCTGTGTGCATTCATTGGAAAAGAACCATTATACGATGATTTTCCCTGGGAAAATAAAACAGAAAATGTGTATGATTTGATCGGGAAAAAGAAATAAAAGAATTATGAATGGTGGATTATAAATTATGGAATTCCTATCATCAATCGTTCTGTCATCCCGCACTTGTTGCGGGATCGCATAATTAAAAACGACTTAATGGAAATTCAGTGCGAATTACGAGATCCCGCAACAAGTGCGGGATGACGTTTCATAACAAAGTCCGAAAAAATTATAAAAATTAATGATCAACGTTACCAAACCATATTTGCCTTCGAAGGAAGAGTATACCGCTTACCTGGATGGGATCTGGGAAAGAAACTGGCTGACCAATTATGGCCCACTGGTAAACGAGCTGGAAGATAAATTAAAGCAGCGCCTGGAAGTGGATTATTTGCAATTTCTGGTGAATGGGACCGTTCCGCTTCAAATCGCGATAAAAGTATTGGGAATAACAGGCGAAGTGATCACCACACCGTTTTCATACGTAGCAACTACCGGGGCTATTTTATGGGAAAATTGTACACCTGTTTTTGTGGACATTGAACCGAAAACATTTTGCATTGATGCGGACAAGATCGAAGCATCCATCACACCGGAAACATCTGCAATCCTTGCCACACACGTGTATGGTTTTCCCTGTGATGTGGTGAAAATCGAGCAGATCGCAAAGAAACACAACTTGAAAGTGATTTACGATGGCGCACATGCGTTCGGGGTAAAAATAAACGGTAAAAGTATTTTCCAGTACGGCGACATAAGCACCTGCAGTTTTCATGCAACTAAATTATTCCATACGGTGGAAGGCGGTGCTATCATTTGCAATAACAAGGAGCTGAACGATCAGATCTTTTTACACAAAGCATTCGGGCATCTTGGTGATGATTACAAAAGCATTGGGATCAACGGGAAAAATTCGGAGTTTCATGCAGCAATGGGCTTGTGCAATTTGCCGAAAGTAAGCGGGTTTATTGAGCAGCGGAAAACCATTTCGGAAATATATCGTACTGAATTAAAAAAATTAGAAATCGAATTTCCGGTAATTCCTGCCGGGCTTGATTACAACTACAGTTATTTCCCCATATTATTTAAGAGTGAAGAGGTATTGTTGAAAGTAAAAAATTACCTGGCGGCAAATGAAGTGAATACGCGCCGTTATTTTTATCCGTCGCTGAACACATTGCCGTATCTTGAGAAACATTATGCCTGCCCGGTTTCGGAGGCAATTGCAGTACGTGTTTTGTGTTTACCGTTTTATCAGCAACTGACAAAAGAAGAAATTCTTTTTATATGTAAATTAGTTACAGCCGCATTCAAATGAAAAAATATACAATAGCAGTTACAGGTGTTGGCGGCGGTGTTGGACAAAGCATTATAAAATCGCTGTATGGTACGGATTACAACGTGATTGCGCTGGATGGCGAATCGCTGGCTACAGGATTATACGCCGTTCCGAAAGCGTATAAAATCCCCTATTCCAACCATCCAAATTACATTAATGCATTATTGGAAATTTGTGAAAAAGAAAAATGCGATTTGCTTTTTCCGGGATTGGATGCGGAATTAAAAATACTGTCGCAAAACCGTGAACGCTTTATGGCAATTGGTACCACGGTGATCGTGAGCGATGAAGAAGTGGTGGATGTATCGGATGATAAAATGTTATTCTTTGAAAAATTAAAAGCAATCGGCGTGGGCGTTCCGCTTACATACGAGTTTACCGAACTGGTAAAAAATAAAACATTGTTAAGCGTACCGATCATTGTAAAACAAAAAGTAGGCGGTGCGCGTTCTAAAAATGTTTTTCTCGTTAAAAATGAAAATGACCTGGAAGCATTAATTCAGCGGAAAGATATTGTAAAAGAAGAATTTATTGCATCGGAATACATTGAAGGCGATGAGTACACTTGTGGCACGGTAAACCTGGAAAACGAATGCAAAGGTGTGATTGTGATGCGCCGGATTTTACGTGACGGCGATACCTACAAATGTTTTGTAGAAAAAAATGAAGCGATCGAAAATACCGTGTTGAAAATAATGAAAGGTTTAAAACCGTTTGGAGCCTGTAATGTGCAGCTGCGTTTGAAAGACGGGGAGCCCTATGTGTTTGAGATCAATGCACGCTGCTCCGGAACTACCGCATCGCGCTCGTTGTGCGGGTTTAATGAGCCGAAAATGATTGCGGATTTATTGTTGAAAAACATTCAGCCTGAATATACCATTCAGCAAAAAACAATTTTGCGTTACTGGAAAGAGCTGGAAGTGGAAAACGATTCAGTGGAAACAATGGTGACCAATCAATCCCTCGAAAATACAAACTATAAAAAGATCTGATGAATGCTGCAGTTGTTGGTGCAAATGGCTTTTTTGGCAGAAATTTAATTTCCGCATTGCTGGAAAAAAATTTCAAGGTGCTGGCATTGTACAACAATAATAATGATCGTATCCCGGAAGGCTGCACAAAAATTCCGGTTACCCGCATCAACAAAATCCCTCTTATAACCGATTATTTATTCATCACGATCGGTAATCATTACCTGGATCAAAAAAAATTTGATGCTCAGCGGGAGTTCATACAGGCAATCCTGCAAAAAGTATCGTTTGAAAAAGTAATCTACGTGTCGAGCGTAGCCGTTTATGGTACGCACAGCGGTATGATAAAAGAAGAAAGTACTTTTAATGCTCCCTCCATTTATGGACAAGCAAAGATCGCGGAAGAGGAATTAATTGTGCAGCAAAAAAAGTATGCGATCGCCCGGTTTACGTATTTGTATGGAGCCGGGATGGATCACAATTCATTGTTACCAAAATTATGCAAACAGGCAAAACAAAATAAAAGCATCGCAGTGTATGGTGATGGTAGCAGGAAGCAGGATTATTTGGAAGTGAGCGATGCGGTTGAATTAGTGATTGCGGCAGCGCTGAAAAAAGAAAATGAAGTATTTATCGGCGCAAGCGGGACATCCGTTTCCAATAAAGAAGTGGCAGAAGAAATTGCAGCGAATATTCCGGGAACCATCATTGAATTTATAAACGAAGACAAGGCGCCTTCTTTTTTTTACGATATAAAAAAAGCAAGAACGGAACTGGATTGGCAGCCGCGCGTTGCATTTGAAGAAGGAATAAAAAAAATGATCGAACATGATTTGGCTGATCTATAGCGACGTACACGGCAATTTGCCTGCATTTGAAGCAATCCTTAAAGATTGCGGAGAATATGATGCAAGTGCCTGTTTGGGTGACCTGGTCAATTACGGGCCATGGAGTAACGAGTGTGTGGATCTGGCAATATCATTGAAAAATCCGGCGCTGATCATGGGTAATCATGAAGAAGCATTTATAGAAGGAAAATATCCGGGTGAAAATAAATTGGTGCAGCAATTTTTTAATCAAACTATAAGGGAATTTGATCGTGTTAGAGAGATAAAAACGTTTAGTGAAAAGCAGCAGCTGGACCGTTTTACGTTGCAGCATACATTTAATAATCAGTATATTTATCCGGATACAACGGTGGAGCTGGATGGAAATTACCTGATCGGGCATTCACATCACCAGTTTCATTCTCAGAACAATGGTTTTGACCTGTACAATGCAGGCAGTGTGGGGCAAAACAGGAAAGTGATCAACGTGGCGGATTACATGCTGTATGATTCGCAAACGCAAAAAATAACATTGAAAAGTGTGCGCTATGATCTGGATTTGCTGATCAGCGAAATGAAATTAAAAAACTATCCGGAGGAATGCCTCGCATATTACTTAAACAAACAAAAAGCGTAAACATGAATAAGGATGTGGAAATAACGGATTCGGTGATTTCGGATTCTGCAAAAATAAATGATCATGCAACTGTCATCCGCTCCACATTGGGTGAATCGGCGATGGTAGGTAAATTTTCCAAAATGGCGTATTCGGAGTTGGATACGCTTTCATACATTGGCGAATACACGATCGTGATCAATTCCATCATTAAAAAATTTACATCCGTTTCCTGGGGTGTCACCATCGGCCCGGAGGAGCATGATTACAAACGCGTAACCAATCACAGCTTTTTATATTCGGTAAAATCATTTCAGCTTACGCCGCACAAACATTACAGTCCGTTTGAAAAGCCCTGTGAGATTGGCAACGATGTGTGGATCGGCTGCAACAGTACTATTTTACGCGGTGTAAAAATTGGCGATGGCGCTGTGATTGGTGCCAATTCACTGGTAAATACAGATATTCCACCGTATGCCATTGCGGTGGGTTCGCCTGCAAAAATCATCAAATACCGGTTTTCAGAAGAAGTAATCGCGGCATTACTGGATGCGCAATGGTGGGATTTACCAACCGAAGTGATCTCGGCAAATACGGAATTGTTTGCAGCGGAGCCGGACCTGGAAATCATTAAAAAAATTAAATCATTATTTTAAAAACCGCATGGAACCTGCAACTATTCAACCAATGATTTCTGTGTGTGTGCTTACGTACAATCACGAGGCATACATTGCTGAAACGATTGAAGGCATTGTGAAACAGCAGCACGATTATTTGTGGGAATTTATTATTGCGGACGATAAGTCGAAGGACAAAACGCAGGAAATTATTTTGAGTTACAAAGAAAAATATCCATTCATCAAGGTTATATTTCAAAATCCGAATGTAGGTGCATCACAAAATTTTATTGATTTGTTTACCGCTGCAACTGGTAAATACATTGCTATTTGCGAGGGCGATGATTACTGGACCGATCCGCTGAAATTAAAAAAACAGGTAGATTTCCTGGAAGCAAACCCGGAGTATGCCATGTGTTTTCATGCGGTAAATATTTTGGAAGAAGGAAAAGAATTATTTATTTCGCCGCTGAATTTATCGCGGAAGGAAGAAACATTTACGATCGAAGACCTGGCGAAAAAAAACCTGGCGCACACGCCTTCCGTGATGTACCGGAATGTGCTGAATGCAAGGCTGCCGGGATGGTTCATTGAATCGCCGCTGGGCGATTATGCGCTGCACATGCTGCATGCAAAACATGGAAAAATAAGCTATCTGCCCGATGTAATGGCAGTGTACCGGCGGCATACCGGCGGCGTTTTCAGCACGCTGAAGGAGCGCGATATTCTGTTGAAATCGCACAAGGTGATGCAGCTTTTACTGACGGAAAATTTGGCGGCAGGCGTCACGGAAAACCTGAAATTGCAGCGCCGGAAATACATCAACGATGTGCTGGAATTGAGCCTAAGCAATAATTGGAACGAAGAATTATTCAGGAAAGACCTGGTTCTTTTAATGGATGATGATGAGCTGATGAAAGAATGGGTAAGCAGGCGCTTACCGCAGGAAATTGTGAATTTGAGGAATTCCAACAGCTTTAAATTAGGGCAAAAAATCAGTAGGTTATACCAGCTGCTGCGTTTTAAACGCGGAAACTCAAAATAGAGATAATGGTACTAACAGCAACATCAAATAAATTGATATTTTTGTAATCCGATGATCATAGCAAAAATACATGGCGGTATTGGCAATCAAATGTTTCAATACGCGGCAGCAAGGCGGCTGGCGCATTATAACAATGCCGTATTAAAATTAGATATTAATCATTACGATACAAAGGTATTGCCGGGTGGCTTGCCGTACCGCACATTCGACCTTTCTGTTTTTAATATTCAACCTGTTTATGCTACAAAAAAAGAGGTTGATCTTTTTAAAAATACTGCGGATACTCCCGTTGCAAAACTGCTGAATAAGATAAAAAACAAGGTCACGCCGCATACGATGATCTATGAGCCACATTATCATTTCTATCCCGGTTTGCTTACAAAAAAAGGGAATTATTACCTGGATGGCTACTGGCAGAGTGAAAAATATTTTAGCGATATCAAAGACATCCTGCAAAACGAATTTATCATTACAACTACGCTGAACGAGGAAGGAAAAATTTTGCTGGAGCGGATCAAAAATGAAAATTCGGTTTGTCTGAACATCCGCCGACAGGACGATTCTAACCGTTATTCCAGCGATTATTTTGAAAAATACATTACAGATGCAATGGACTTTGTTGCATCAAAAGTAGGCAACGCGCATTTTTTTATTGTGTCGGATGATCTTAATTGGGTGAGGGAAAATGTAAAATTCCGTTATCCGCATACTATTATTGAAAAGCATTTGTACGGAGATAAATTCAGGGATTGTTTGCACATGCTGATTAATTGTAAACATTTTATTATTCCCAATAGCTCTTTCGGATGGTGGGCTGCATGGCTGAACACCAATCCTGATAAAATAGTGGTGGCGCCCGATAAATGGGTGCTCGATCCAAAAATAAGTACACAAGATCTGATTCCGGCGAGCTGGATCCGTTTATAAAATTAAAAATAGTTTATGAAAAAAATCAGTTACGATATTTCTAAATTTCCTTTTTGCGAAAAGCTGGAACAGGTGTTCAATATTAAAGACTTGTCGGCAATCAACCACGAAATAGCATTGCTGAGCAGGGAAAAAGATCAAAGCACATTTTATCATACCATGTATTATGAATGGGCACGTACACCTGAATTTATACAGATGTACGAAACCTTCATCAAAGAAGTGATCAAACCCTTTTACGGCGAACAGATCGTGTACCAGGCAATCCCGACTTACAGGATTGCATTGCCGAACAATGTGGCCGTGGGTGAATTTCACAAGGATAAGCTTTACCGCGATGCTGCCTGGGCAATGGAAGTGAAAGAAGACAATTGGTTTTTACCTTTCACAAAAGCATTTGATACGAACACCATTTGGGTGGAATCGGAGGAAGATAAAGGCGATTATGCACCGATGGCCTGCAATTATGGTGAAACGATTTGCTGGAACGGGAGTAATTTAACACATGGAAATAAAGTGAACACCACAGGAAAATCACGTGTGAGCGTGGATTTTAGAGTGATCAGGTACGCGAATTACAAGCCAAGTGAGCAGGGCTCCATCAACACCAACACCAAATTTACCATTGGCGAATATTACAAGCTGATCTGATTACAATGCCTTTGCATTCTTCGGGATAAAACAAGCAAATGAAAAAACTGGATTACATCGATTCCCTTCGCGGCCTTGCCATTCTTGGCGTGATCCTGTTTCATACCTGTATGTTTCATGGGTTGAATTTGAGTAATTCTACTTTACCAGCCACACTCGATAAAATTTTTCACCAGGGCGCACGCGGTGTCCAGTTGTTTTACATTGCGAGTGCGTTCACTTTATTTTTATCATTCAAAAATCGGATCAACAAAGAAAAATTTCCAATAAAGAATTTTTTCATCCGTCGCATTTTCCGGATTGCACCCATGTATTACATTGGGATTTGTTACTATCTGTTTCAACACGGTTTTGGCTACAACTATTGGTTGGGTGATGAAACACACATCACAGCCATGAATGTGATTTCCAATGTGACATTTTTGCATGGCGTAAACCCGTATTGGATCAACAGCCTTGTCCCGGGTGGCTGGTCGATCACCGTGGAGATGATGTTTTATGCGATCCTGCCTTTCCTGTTTTCGAAAATTAAAAACCTGAACCAGGCATTCAGCTTTTTTCTAATCAGCTTATTAATTGATTTTGTATTACAGATTATTTTACTGCGTTACCCGCTGATTGGCTTCGAGAGGTTGTGGCGCGAGTATTTATTTTTCTATTTCCCCAACCAGCTGCCGGTTTTTGCATTGGGGATCATGTTCTATTTTATTGTTGCCGAAAAAGAATCATTGACCACGCTTTCCGGGAAACAATTGCTGGTATTCGGGATGATCCTGATCCTGCATTTGCTGGATATCGGCAACCGCTTTATCATTCCCGATCATATTTTATATGGAATTGGGTTCCTGGTCATCGGCATTGCCCTGAGCAAATACCAGTGGAAGCTGGCGGTAAATCCAATCATCAATTATATCGGGAAAGTAAGCTTTAGTATGTACCTGGTGCATTTTGCGGTGCTGCACTGGCTTGCGGAATTTAACCTCATCGATCATTTTTCAAACGGAATGGTCAATTATGCAATTACCTATAGCCTGGCGGTTGCAATTACAGTGCTTATCTCTTCGATCACCTACAACCTCATTGAAATTCCTTTTCAAAAGATCGGGAAAAAAATCATCGACCGGGCCGAATTAAAACATACGCAATCGGTGGTGATTCCTGAAGGATAATTATCGGTAAAAAGCCTTCAAACAGCGGTTTCCCTTACTTTGAAAAAAATGGTCATTTGTGCCGATTTTTTTATTAAATTTGCTTAAATACGCATTTGATGAAAAAGCAATTACTCCTTCTCTCTCTGTTGTTTATTTGTATTGCATCTGCCGGGTATTCCCAAAGCCTTAATCTTTCGGTGATCAGTTCTTATGGAAATTTTGGTTCCGGCACTACCGGCAATCTTTCATCTACGCTGGGCGAGCCAATGGTGGCTACTTTTACCGCTTCTTCCAATATATTAACACAAGGCTTTGAACAACCCGATGATGCTGTAATGACAGCCGTTCCCGATAATTCTTCCGATCAGTTCATCAGCGTATACCCCAATCCGGCTACAGATCGCCTTACTATTGAAGGCATTACTGCTTCCGGTCCTGTGGAATTAAAGCTGGCAGATATTTCGGGGCGTGTGATGATCAGCAAATACGTGGATGGAAACAGCGGCAGCCAGGAAGTGGATCAATTGGAAATAAAAGATATAAAAAGCGGCGTTTATTTTTTAACGGTCGCCGAAAAAAATTCCGGTAAAATCATCCGTACTTTCCGCATCATTAAGATATAACATGGGAATATTTAAAAAAATAATAGTTGCACTGGTTTTGTTTTGGCTTGCCTTTACGGAGATGCAGGCGCAAACCATTCCGTATGCAATTTCTTACCAGGGCGTTGCCCGGGATGCTTCCGGCCTTATCCTTCCTAACCAATCCATTCGCGTTAAAGCAGGTATCTATGCCGGTTCTGCAACCGGTATGCTGGAATGGGAAGAAACACAAACCGCTTCTACTGATTTTGCAGGGGTGTTCCACATCACCATCGGGCAAGGCAGCAGTACCGGAAACGGTTCCTTATCTTCATTTAATCTTATTAACTGGGGAATTGCGGATCATTACATGAAAGCGGAGATCGATTATAACGGCGGAAGTTCTTTTGTATCAATGGGAACATCGCAGTTTGTTTCCGTGCCTTATGCATTTTATTCGGATAAAGCGCGCACGCTTGCCGGTATTTCCATAAACAGCCTTACGGATGTGGATACAGCGGGTAACCATATCGGCTATATGTTAAAATGGAACGGTAGTCAATGGGTTCCAAAACCGGATAATGACCGTGATACAGTTTCCTATGCAGCCAATGCAGGCCATGTAGCAACCACCGGAACATCGGCATATGCATTGCACATTATGAATACCGATGATACCGTTCATTTTGCAAATATTTCCGGCCCGGCGGTATATGCTGCAAATGCACAAACTACCGGTGCAGTTTCTACCAGCGGAACTTCCGATACTACCGGTTATGCAGCTGCTTTTGTCCCTTTCAACTGGTCGGTAAACGGCAATGCCCCCGGGGGTACGGTTAACAAATTAGGTACAACCGATTCGGTACCATTTACTATACGCACCAATAACCTGGAGCGTTTGCGCGTTACCGAAAACGGCAAGCTCGGCATCGGGGTAACCGCACCGCAGGCAAACCTGCAAATTACCGGCATTGACGGATTGCTTCATGTGGGAACATTTGGTTCCGGTGATACAACTTTATCATACACCAACGGTACATACCTGATGTGGTCGCCACGCAAAGGCGCATTCCATGCAGGGACCGTAAGCGGCAATCAATGGGCAAACGGACGTACCGGGGAATCTTCATTTAGCATAGGATATAATTCAACCGTAACAGGCGGCGGGTTTTATTCCGCTGCCTTTGGCGATTCGAGCAGTGTAACCTGTACCGCCAGCATGGCAATGGGAAATAAATGTTATACAACTATTTTATCGGGTGTAGATGATGGCGGTTCTTTTGCAATGGGCGACAGCTGTGTTGTTACATTTACCCGATCAGTAGCAATGGGTTATCATTGCAGGTCTAACGGCGGTTATTCTTTTGGCGGGTACAATGTTACCAACGGCGGAACCGGATTTGCATTGGGTAGTTACAATACAACGTACAACGGTTCGGGAATGGCATTGGGTTCGCATGCTTCCACCAATACCCACTCAGGGTGCTTTATCTTTGCAGATGCATCATCCACCACACAAACCAATGTGCCTGCCAATAACCAGTTTGTGGTAAGGGCTTCCGGCGGAGTTATTTTTTACAGCGATTCTACAGCTACCATGGGAGTTACCTTATTTCCAGGAGGCGGAAGCTGGGCAAGTGTTTCGGACCGCAACAAAAAAGAAAATTTTTATACACCGGATGGTGAAGAAATTTTATCAGCGATTGCCGGATTAAAAATTACAAGCTGGAATTACAAATCACAAGCGGAATCTATTCGCCATATAGGGCCAATGGCGCAGGATTTTTATAGAGCATTTAAGCTGGGTGAATCACGCAAGCGGATCAGCATGGTGGATATTGACGGGGTAACCATGCTTGCATTAAAAACACTATACACCCGTGTAACCATACTGGATGCGTCTTTTGATGCCATGCACCAATTAAAAGCGGAAGCAAAAAATATTGATAACGACGATGACGCCCTGAACCAGCGCCTCGATAACATTCAGAAACGACTCATTCAACAATAAAGATATACCGGCATACTATGAAAAAAATAATTACAAACATTTTTAAAATTGGCTGCCTGCTTCTGCTGATACTGCAGGCAAGGGCAACTTCTGCGCAAAATGTACCACAGGGCTTTAATTACCAGGCTGTGGCCCGCAATGCTTCCAATGCATTGCTGGCAAACCAACTGATCGGGATCCGTATCGGGATCTATTCGGGATCGGCAAGCGGTGTGCTTCAATGGCAGGAAACGTTTCACCCGACTACCAATCAATTCGGATTATTTTCACTTGTGATCGGGCAAGGAACCAGCACCGGGAGCGGAGCAGCGGCTTCATTCTCCGCCATCAACTGGGGAACTGCGGCGTATTATATGAAAGTAGAAATGGATGTGACCGGTGGCAGCAGCTATGTAACGATGGCCAGCTCGCAGCTGTTATCCGTACCGTATGCATTGTTCTCGCAAAATGCAGGAAGCGTAACCACACCAATTGCATTAAATGATTTAACCGATGCCGATACCAGCGGAATTGCAATTAATAAAACGCTTAAATGGAACGGCAGCAATTGGATGCCGGCAAATGACAATGACTCGGATACTGCTGCCTATGCCATGAATTCCAATCATTCCATGACAGCTGATACGGCAAATTATACGTTAAACGCAACACCGTCGGATAGCGCACATTACGCATATATTGCGGATAGCGCGTCGTTTGCGACTACCTCCACAAGCGCTGTAAACGCATCACACGCAACGTATTCAGATACTGCAACGTATGCGCTCAATTGTGCAAATACTACCAACGACTGGCATTTGACGGGTAATGGAAGCACTACGCCTGCTACCAATTTTATAGGAACCACCAATGCGGTTGATCTTGTTGTAAAAACAAACAACGTAGAACGTATGCGGATCTTATCCACAGGAAAAGTAGGATTAGGCACAAATGCGCCAATTGCAACACTGCACATCATCGGTGACGATGGTTTGATGGAACAGGGAACATTTGGTAGCGGGACCATCCCGGTAACGGGTGCGGGAACACGGATGATGTGGTATCCGAAAAAAGGTGCTTTCCGCGCGGGAACAGTAACCGGGATCCAGTGGGACGATGTATCGATCGGGAATTATTCATTTTCTACGGGTTATAATTCAAAAGCAAGCGGTGCGTATTCAATAGCAATGGGGCAAACCTGCCTGGCTTCCGATTCCAATGCAGTATCCATGGGTTTCCAGTGTACAGCTTCCGGTTCTGGTTCTGTAGCATTGGGGAATGTAAGCACTGCCGCCGGCGATGCTTCCGTTGCGATCGGTCGCGGTGCTGCGGCAAATGGCTTTGGGTCGGTTGCAATGGGTTATCACAATGGTGCAAGCGGAATGTATGCGGTGTCGTTGGGAGATCACAGTTTGGCAAGCGGCAATTATTCCACCTCCTTAGGATATTATGCTTCCACAAACGGAAAAACCGGCTCATTCATCTGGGCGGATGCTTCCACCGTTAATACGAATACATACTCCACAGCTAACAACCAGTTTTTGGTGAAGGCATCCGGTGGATCTGTTTTTTATTCCAACGGTACCGGAACTTCCGGTGTTACACTTGTATCCGGAGCCGGAGCCTGGTCAACATTATCCGACAGGAGAATGAAAGAAAATTTTAAAACGGTAGATGCTGCTGAAATATTGAAAAAAATTGCAGCAATGCCAATTACCAACTGGAATTACAAAACACAGGATAAAAACATTCGCCACATTGGGCCGATGGCGCAGGATTTTTACAAAGCATTTGGCGTGGGTGAAAGTGATACAACCATCACTTCCGTGGATATTGACGGGATTAATATGGTAGCGATCCAGGCACTGATAGAGAAAACAAATGAGCTGAGCAAAAAAGCGGCAGAAGTGGAAGAACTGAAAGCCATGATCAAAAAATTAAAAGATAAAAATAATGCGCTGGAAGCGCGCGTGGATGCTATGGAAAAAGCAGTTGAGAAAAATACAAAAGTATTTACGCTGGCGCCTGCCGGTAACTAAATTGCACTGCCATTACACTGAATAAAAACGTTTGAAATATCCGCATAGTTTTTGAAAATGAACAAGCCCAAGGTTACTGTGCTCATGCCTGCTTACAATGCGGAAAAATACATCCGGCAATCCATTGACAGTATCCTGAACCAAACTTTTCCCGATTTTTTATTGCTCATCATTGATGACGGCTCGGTGGATGAAACCGGAACCATCATCCGGTCATATACGGATAAGCGCATTGTATATGTAAAGAATGAAAAAAATGTTGGCGTGAAAGAAACGCTTAACAAAGGGATTTTGCTTTCAGAAACAGAATACATTGCACGTATGGATGCCGACGACATTGCGGTTCTGGAGCGACTGGAATGGCAGGTAGCATTCATGGATGCACACCAGGGAGTTGGAGTTTCGGGCGGACATTTTGAATTTTTCGGAGATGAAAATACAGTGGTCAAAATGCCCTTGACGGATGCTGCCATCAAAGCGAAATTATTTTTTTTCTCAGGTTTTTGTCATCCCACTATTATTATGCGTACGCAAATCCTGAAAGATAATCACGTTCTGTATGGCTCGCCAATAAGCTATCCCGACGATTTTGGGCATACCATCAACGAGATGGAGGATAGCGGTTTGTGGCACCGTTTAAAGCGGATCACAAAATTTGAAAATATTGATAAAGTGCTGCTCCGTTACCGGAAAGAAGGACAAAATATTTCAGGAAAAAATGTGCACGATATTCATAACCGTAAAAAAGTATTGTATCATTATTTACTGAATGAGATAGGTATGACGGAATTTCCGGAAGATGAAGTGTTGTTCTTATTTAGTTTGCAATCGTTTAAAGACAAGCCGGAGATTGATAATATTGAGAAATACAAAACATATTTGAGCAAACTGATTGCAGCCAACGAGCGATCGGGCATATACGATCCCGAACAATTTAGAGCAGCGGTAAACCGCGTGTGGGAACAGTTTTTTTATTTTCTTACGTCGATGAAAAATAAATATGTGTTCCGTTACTGGCGTGTTTCCGGCGGTTTAAATGTGCAGCAAATGATCTATTTATTAAAATTCAGGATTCGTTCCAACGTAAAATAACAAGCGAAGCAGATGTGTGGAATAGCAGGAATCATTAATTTAAAAGAAGGCAAAGTGGAGGAATCTGCTTTGCAGAAAATGGGTAGTTTCCTGAATTACCGCGGCCCGGATAATTACGGCACCTGGTGCGAAAAAAATATCGGTTTGGTGCATCGCCGCCTTAGTATTATTGATCTTTCCGACAAAGGAAACCAACCGATGCTGGATGCGCAAAAAACAATTGTGATCACTTTTAATGGCGAAATTTATAACTTTTTAGACATCCGTAAGCAACTGCAAAAAGAAGGAATTGTATTTAACACCGATTCGGATACTGAAGTCATTATTTACGCTTACAAAATATGGGGCATCGAAAAAATGCTGCAGCAAATCGATGGGATGTTTGCTTTTGCTATCTGCGATTTGGTAAAACAAAAAGTATATTTGTGCCGCGACCGTTTTGGAAAAAAACCCTTGTATTATTCGTTTAACAATAATAATTGTTATTTCTCTTCAGATATCCGTTCCATTGTTACATTCATTGATAACCCGCAGTTAGATTACGATTCCGTGGATTATTACTTTTCGGAAATGTCGGTGCCGCAGCCAAAAACCATTTGGAAAAATATTCAACAGGTATATAAATCGTCTTTTATTTGCATCGATGTGGTTGCGGGTACGCATACAGAAAGTGAATATTGGAAGCTGGAAAGTGTGCCGAAATTAACACTCTCGTTTGACGAGGCAGAAATAAAAGTTGAGCAAACATTGGTGAATGCCATTTTAAAACGTACGATAGCGGATGTACCCATCGGTTGTTTTTTAAGCGGTGGTGTGGATTCCGGGCTGATCGTTTCGCTGCTGGCACAAAATTCGTCAGCGCGTGTAAAAACATTTTCTATCGGTTTTGCAGAAGACGAATTTAATGAATTGCCATATGCGAAAAAACTGGCAGAGCGTTACAATACTGAACACACCGAAATAATTGTAAAACCTGATATTGAAAACGAAATCACGGAGCTGGTAGAATTTTTCGGGGAACCGTTTGCCGACAGCAGCGCCATTCCAAGTTTTTATGTGTGCAGGGAAATGAGCAAGTACCTGAAAGTGGCATTGTCAGGTGATGGCGGCGATGAACTGTTTGGTTATTCCAATTATTTGTTCATGCAAAAAACGGATGAGTTTTCACAAAAATATACCTCACAATCACAGCGGGATGTTATGTCGGCCATTAGTAAAATAAAAAGCCGGATCAATTCCACATCTGAAAATTACGGGGCGATCAATAGTTTTTACAAAGAAAAGAGTTCGGGAAGCGGACTGCTCCGCGGGATGTCGTTTGTGCCGGAAGAAAAAAAACAATTGTATAAAAATGCAGAATTGCTTGGGCATTCAGCATTTGCTGAAAAGGAAATGAAAAAGATCTGGACAAAACATGCCTCCGGTTCATTGGCAGATACATTGTTCCTGGCATCGATGGATACACGTTTACTTAATGATTATTTAGTGAAGGTAGATCGCACATCCATGCGCAGCTCGCTGGAAGTACGCAGCCCATTTTTGGATAAATCACTTGCCGAGCTGGCATTTCGTTTGCCCAACGAATATAAATTAAAAGGGAACAATGCCAAATATGTTTTAAAAACGCTGGCACAAAAACACATTGATAAAGACATTCTCACACGAAAAAAACAAGGCTTTGCGATCCCGGTAAAACACTGGCTGAACAACGAATTGAAAGGTATGGTGGAAACACATTTGTCGAAAGAACAAGTGGAGAAAAGAGGTTTTTTTAATCCCGGTTATGTAGCGCGCATCATTCGTGAGCATAAACAAAACACGGCCGATCACACACACAAGATCTGGAGCTTGTTGTGGTTCGAATTATGGTGCGGAAAATTTATGTAAAAAAATGAGTTTGGTGAAAGATATAAATTCTGTTTACTGCTGCTATCATGGATAAGCTGATCATGGTGACGCAAAACTTTCCTTCGGGTAAAAGCGAAGTGTATCTCGAAAGGGAAGTGGATTTTTTTGCCAAAAAATATCGCGAAGTACACATATATCCGATCAACATTGTAGAAGGCGAACATCGGAAATTGCCATCCAATGTGTATATACATCCACTTATTTCAAAACGTTCGGGTAAAGTAAATTCCTCCGTTATTTTTAAAAATGTATTCCTGATCGCTAAAATTCTGTGGCTGGAATTTATCCATACAACAACAAAAACGTTTTTTATCACGCACCTCAAAACATTCCTGTCGGAGCTGGTGCAATGCATCGAGCTTTCGGAACAATTTGTAAAAGAACCTGAATTGCAAGGCGGAAACAATTCGTTTTATTCCGTGTGGATGGATGAAGGTGCATTGATGTTTGCGATCTTAAAAGACCGCAAAAAAATTCCGGATTTTGTATTCCGTTTGCATGGATATGATCTGTACGATGAGCGCAGAACCGGCAATTACATGCCTTTCCGGTATTATAATTTTCAACAGGCGAAAAAAATATTCAGTGTTTCTAAAGCTGGAAAAGAATATTTAGTGAAGAAAAATGTATTCCCGGAAAAGCTGGTCGTAAATTATTCCGGCTTATACGACAAAGGCGAAAATCCTTTTGATAAAAATACATTTACGATCATTTCGGTTTCCAATATCATTCCGTTAAAACGCATTGATAAGATCATTGAAATTCTTCGTCACATTGATTTTTCGGTTACATGGATCCATTTTGGCGAAGGAAGCAGCAAAGAAGGGCTGATCGCAGCAGCAAAAACACTTCCTGCGAATATTAATTGGAAATTCAACGGGCAAACGAGCCAGGAAGAATTAAATAAATTTTATTCCACGAACAGCATTAATTTATTCATTCATTTGAGTGAAACAGAAGGTTTGCCGCTGGCGATCGTGGAAGCGCTTTCCTATGGAATTCCGGCAATTGCTTGCGATGTAGGAGGCGTTGGCGAGATTGTAAACGCACAAACGGGCATTCTCCTGCCGGAACAATTCGATGTGCAACAGGTTGCAGATAAAATCAGTAATTTTAAAGCCGGCAGTATGAATGAAATGGAATTCAGAAAAGGTGTACGCGCTTTCTGGAAAGCAAATTTTGATGCGGAAAAAAATTATGATTTCTTTTACAAAGAGATCATCGGTTAAAATAATATATAATTAATCTATTGGCCCGGGTGCCTTTTGGTAAAAACAAAATAATGGATAAAATTTCAGTGATCATTCCTTGTTACAATGCAGAAAGGTTTGTTGCTGAATGCCTGTTTTCGGTACTCAACCAAACACACAAGAATATTGAAATAATTTGTGTGAACGATGGCTCTTCCGACAATTCATTGTCCATTTTAACTGATTTTCAACAAAAATATCCTGCGATTGTCCGTGTGATCGATATTCCCAACCAGGGTGCTTCCAAAGCACGCAATTTGGGATTGTCGCAGGCAACCGGGGATTACATCCAGTTTTTAGATGCGGACGATGTGATCACGAATGAAAAATTTGAAAAGCAATTGGCCGGATTTTCAGGAAATGCAGATGTGGTGATATCTGATCGCGCTCAAAAAAACCTGGACCTTTCGCAGGTTTTAGAAACCGTTTATTTTGAAGATATATTGATAAATCCACTGGAAACAGCCGTGAGAAAGATCATCACAACCTGCAATCCGCTGTATAAAAAAAGCATGGTGCTCGAATTGGGCGGTTATAACGAACAGCTTTCGTCCTGCCAGGATTGGGATTTTCATTTACGGATGGTGCTCAAAGGCTACTTTCATTTGCACGTGATGCTCAATGGCTACAAGATTGCGTATGTGCCTGGTGTGTTTTTTATTAACCGGCTGGTGCCGGGATCGGTATCTTCCAACTGGGTAAAGGTTTTTATTCAATCGACGGTTATAATTAAAGATTTAAAACCACGCTTGTTGCAACACCCAATGATGAATGATGGAATAAGAATTCATTTTGCAAACATTTATTTAAACTCCGCGCTGTATTGCAAAACAGCGGAAGATGCAAAAAAATATACCTGGGAAATGATCTTTTGGGGCAGAAATGTTAACTTTCTAAATTCGCGGGTAAAGCAATTGATCGCAGCAGTGTTTGGCTATGATTTCCTGATCCGTGTGTTGAGAACGTCCAAAACAAAAAGTAATTATTAAGAAATGAGCGAACCGAGTAAAAAAATATTTTTCCCGAACCTGGATGGATTGCGCTTCATCGCTTTCTTTTTTGTTTTCTCGGAGCACATCATCTGGACGGCTGTAAAAACGCTGAACATTCAATCCCCGTTTTGGGATCACGTGACATACACACTCTTTGCCAATGGAGGTTTGGGCGTATCCGTATTTTTTGTGCTCAGTGGTTTTCTCATCACGTTTTTGATCCTGAAAGAAATTGAAGTTACCGGAAAACTCAACGTAAAAGCATTTTACATCCGGCGCTTTTTGCGGATCTGGCCGCTGTATTATCTGGTACTGATCTTCGCATTTTATTTATATCCGTTTTTCATTTCATTCATACATGCCAACCCCGATGTGTTCGGCGACCGGCAGATCTATTATTTCACATTCCTGAGTAATTTCGATTTGATCCACATTACGAAAGAAGGCCTGAAAGGCTCATTCCTTACGGGAGTAACCTGGTCAGTGGCAGTGGAAGAACAATTTTACCTCATCTGGCCAATCCTGTTTTACCTGGTGCCGCGAAAATATTATGTATCTATTTTTATAGGAATGATCCTTATCAGCTTTGGTTTCCGCTGTATGCATCTGCATGAAGGGTATGTGCTTTATTTTCATTCGTTAAGCGTTTGCAGCGACCTGGCGGTAGGTGGTTTGGCGGCATACTTATCGCTGAACTCCACAAAATTCATTGATTATTTTAAAAACACGCCATACGGCAAACGCATTTTGATTTATGTTGTTGGAATTTTGTATGTATTGCTGAGCGGTTACTTTTTCAATCCTATTTTAGAAACATTAAGCAGCCGCCTGCTCACCAGCATTTTTGTTGCCTGGATCATTCTTGATCAGAACTTCTGTGCTTCCGAAAGGCTTAAAATGTCGCAATTCAAAAGCATTTCCAAGTGGGGAATGTACACGTATGGTATGTACCTGCTGCACCAGATCGCTCTATTGCTGGTGCTGAACGCCTGCCAGTTCATGAACCTTGAAGTTGTATCTTTTGGCGCCAAACTGCTGAAAGCCGCAATAGTGCTGGCGCTTACCTTCCTCATCAGCTATGTTAGCTATCATTGGTTTGAAAAGTACTTTTTAAACCTTAAAAAACGGTTTTCATACTTCACCAAAAATTAATTTTGCGTATTTTTACTTTATCCGGTTTTATCCCCGGCCTGATTTGTATTTAGTATGAGAAATTTTTTTCAAATGATCCGTCACCCGTTTTTAAGTGGCATTTCCCTGCCATTTAAGATCAATTCTATTGTGCGCATCAGGAGAAGAAACTCGGCAGTTGTAAAGCTAGGCGGAAGGGTTACGCTGGGTAATTCAAAAAAACTGGCTACCGTTTCCGTATTGCCGGTCAATTTGTATTTTGGTTACGGATCAACTACCATTATTGCACATTCGGTTTCCATTGGCCCCGGCGTTAACATCATTGTAAAAGACAATGCACATTTAACCATCGGCGAAAGCACGTATTTTACTTCTGATATGCACATTGAAGTGGTGAACAACCTGGAGATTGGTGCTCATTGTGCGATCAGTTGGGGCGTAACAATTATTGATGATGATCATCATGAGCTGCTGAATGAAAACGGAAAATCGAAAATAATAGCTCCGGTAAGTATTAAAGACCATGTGTGGATTGGCTGCAACGTGACAATTTTGAAAGGAACGCAGATCGGAAATAATTGTGTAGTAGCAGCCGGTAGCGTGGTAAAAGGCAGTTTTCCGGATAATGTTTTAATTGCCGGAAACCCTGCAAGGGCTATCAAACAGAATATTAGCTGGAAGTAAGATGGAGAGAGGGATTCTGACGATCGCACAAGGCAAAAAACAATACATTGATTTGGCTAAAAACTTAGCCATTTCACTTTCCATTCATAATCCCGGTTTAAAAAAAGCGCTGGTCACCGATTCCGATGATCCGGAGTTACGCAAATTATATGATGTGGTAATTCCTGCTGATAACTCCATTGGTATTGGCTTTTTGCAAAAATTATACATCAGTGATTACAGCCCGTTTGATGAAACCATTTTTGTGGATGTGGATTGTTTGTGTGTGCGCAATATCGATTTTTTGTGGGCGCCTTTTGCTAAATGCGATGTAAGTGTGATCGGCAGAAAAGTTTTTGAAGGCGAGCAGTTTGGTTTGTCGTTGCCGGAAATGCAGCGACAGCTCGGATTACAATACGTAATCTCGTTTAACGGCGGGGTTTATTATTTCAGGAAAAATGAAAAAGCAAAAAAAATTTTTAACACTGCAAAAGACATTGTAAAGAATTACGAAAAATACAACCTGGTGAAAGTCCGCGGTGAGCTTGCGGATGAGCCAATCATGTCCCTGGCGATGGGATTGTATAACCAGGAACCCATTGATGATTATGGCAAGGGAATGTATACACCGGTGGGGCAAAGCGGACAATTTAAAATGGATGTGCTAAAGGGAAAATGCGAATTTGTGAAAAGTGGAAGAGAAGTTAGCCCCGCGATCATGCACTTTGGATTTGGCCATACGCAGGCCTTTCACTATCAACGGGAAAAAAATAAATTAAATTTAGTGCATTATTATCATTTCCCGAAAGGTTTGGCAAGTGTGTTGGTAAATCTGATTTACAATCCGCCTTATGTGATGTATGTGTTTTGTTACCGCGCTGTAAAAGCGTTGGCAAAAGGAGTAAAGTTCAAGTTGTTTCCATTAATGCCGATGTTCCGGTTTGAATAAGACGATGGAAAAAAAACAGCTGATCGGTACCAATTCATTGGATTATAATCCCAAACGGAATTTTGGCGGTTTGCCTTTTAAAGAATTTACCTTTAAAAAAACGATGGATCTGTGTCGCATCCTTGATTACATTTATTTTAAGCTCCGGAAAAAAAGCCACCCGTTTTTCTCTAACACCTTTTTTGATTTGGGTTTGAACAATGTACGCATGTTCCACTTTTTCAATTCGGTGGCGATCACTAATAAACCATGGGTAGTAACCTTTGAGAATGAGATCCCGCGGCCGTATTTGAAATCTAAATATTTAGTAAAGCGGCTTACGAATAAAAGCTGCAAAAAGATCATTGCTTTTTGTGACCGTGCAAAAACTATTGAAATTTATTTACTGGATGAATACCCTGATCTGAAAAGTCAAATTCAGGAAAAATTAATTGTATTACAGCCCGGCCAGCCTTTGCACATTCAATCCATTGCAGAAAAAGATTATTCACAACCGGTTACATTTACATTTGTAGGTGTTGATTTTTTCAGAAAAGGTGGGATGGAAATTTTGAAAGCTACCCAAAAATTAATTGCCGAAGGATTTGATTTTAAGCTCAACATCGTGTCGCAATTAAAAAAAGGAGAATGGAAAGATGAGCATGTAATGCCTGCTGATATTGAAAACGCGAAAGAGCTCATTCAGAAATATAACAATGTGATCACGCATTATTTTTCATTGCCTTCGCAGGAGATCATGGAATTGTTCAAACGATCGCATGTGGGTTTATTGCCTTCCTATGGAGAAACATACGGCTATGTGGTATTGGAAGCGCAGGCTTGCGGTTGTGCAGTGATAACACCCAACATGCCACCCTTCCAGGAATTTAACAACAATCAATTTGGCTGGCTGATTGATGTTCCGTTGAAAGAACGGAATGGAACATTAGACAGTGATCTTTCCGGCGAAAATTTGCAATTGTTCCAGGCCGCTTTATACAACGGACTTTACAGCGCTATGAAAGAAGCAATCGAAAATAAAACGCTTTTAAAAGAAAAAGCAGCGCTGGCATTAGAGCACATTAAAAACGATCATTCGCCGGAAAAAAAAGCGGAGCTCCTGGAACAAATTTACATGGATGCACTGCGTTGAACCAGTATTAAACAATTGGCTTTGAACAAAAAAATAAATATCATTTACGCAAAAAGTACCGCGGAGATCTTTAACCGTCAATCGGCACTGGGCTCGTATATCCATTGTTTGGCAACCATTTTGGCAAAAAACGGTTACGATGTTTCTGTAAATGAATTAGTATTTCATGCGGGATCGGAACAGGGGAAAAATGCAACTGCAAATTCTTCCGGCACTTCGTCTTTTGTTAAAAAACTGATTCCTGGTTTTATAAAAGAAGCGATCAGGGATAATCGTTTGTTTAAAAGTTTAGAACAGTTGTATCTGCAAATTGATAAAGGAATAGCGCCGGATTGTATTCTCGAATTTTATACCTATGGTTCTGATTTGGGATTGCGTTTATCTGAAAAATACAACAAACCGCTTTACCTGATCTATGATAACCCGGTATTGGAAGAACACCGGTTCTTTCATGGTAAACAGCTTTTTTTTAAAAATAAAATAGAAGCGCGCGAAAAAAGGTCGATCCTGCATGCAAGCGGCATCGTGGCATATTCCAACGCTGTGAAAAATTATTTAGAAAAAAAATATAAGAAGCAGCTTCCGGTTCGCATCCATCAGAATGTGGATTATACCCGCTTTGATTTCATCAATGAAAAGCCGAAACAAGTAACTGTCAACATTGGTTTTATTGGGTCGTTTTTAAAATGGCACCGCGTGGATCTGTTGATCAATGCATTTATTCGTTTGAAAAAAGAAGGAAAAAATGTGAAGCTTTTTTTGATTGGCAACGGGATGGAATTTGATGCGATCAGGCAACAGGTTGTAAATTCCGGCTTTGCTGCCGACATTCAATTACCCGGTTTTATGGACGGACAATCGCTGCTGGCATTCAAGCAAAAGATCGACATTGGCGTAATGCCCGGTTCCAACTGGTACGGCGCGCCCAATAAAATATTTGAATACGGTGCGGCAAAAATTGCAGTGGTGGCGCCTGGTACACCAACGATTGAAGACCTGTTTGAGAATAATAAAGATTTGCTGCTTTTCAAACAGGACGATGAGAGCAGCCTGTACCAACAATTGTTACAATATGTAAATGACAAACAATTGCGGGATGCGCATGCGCTGGTTTTGCAAAACAAAATCAGGAATAATTATTCGGAAAACATTACATTTACGTTCTATAATCAGCTACTATCTTCTTAAATATTTATACGCTTAGAATGTCGATCAATAAACATGTTCCAGTATTAGATTCCCTGAGAGCAATAGCTGCATTCTCTGTTTGTTTGTTCCATTTTATTTGCACCGTTACCGGTTTTATCGATTCAAAGTTTGTACTTACTTTATTTTCCACAGGGCATTACGGCGTGCAAATGTTTTTTGTCATTTCCGGTTTTGTCATTCCCTGGTCGCTATTCCACAGCTCATACGTGATCCGCAATTATTTTACATTTGCGCTCAAGCGTTTGATCCGCCTGGAACCTCCTTACATTGCTTCGCTGATGCTTGCGGTGGCACATACCTATTTGCGCACCATGAGCTCGCATTACAACGGTGTGGACATTACGCCTACAGCCACACAGATCGCTTTGCACTTCGGTTATTTAATTCCGTTTGTGGAAGGACAGCACTGGATCCGCCCTGTTTACTGGACATTGGCAGTGGAGTTTCAATATTATTTATCCATTGGCTTACTATTCCCGCTCATCGCCAGCAAAAAAATAGTTTTACGGATCCTTAGTTATTTAATTATTCTTGCCGGCCCATTCATCATCAAAGGATATTTGCCGCTGTATTTGCCTGTTTTTTTATACGGGATTGCCTTGTTTTTATTCAAAGCAAAAATTATTGATTTGCTGGAGCTGGTTTTTTTAACCACTGTTGCCACGATAGAGATCTTTTTATTCCATGAGCTCGGAACATTCATTTATGCAGGTATCACCTACATCGCGATCCTGTTTTTCTCGGAATTCAAAAGCAAAATTCTTACCTTTTTCGGAAACATTTCGTATTCCGTTTATTTGTTTCACAGCCTTACCGGTTTGGTAATTCTCAATTATTTTTCACACATTGTGACCACCCCGTTTTATAAATTGGTATTGGTGCTGGTTGCATTAGCAGTAACTATAGCTGCTTCGTACATTGTTTACCGTTTGATCGAATTACCATCCAAGCGGTTATCATCCCGGATCAAATTCAGGAAGGAGGAAACGCAATGAAAATAGCGTTGTTAACCGATGGAATTTATCCGTATGTGATCGGCGGCATTCAAAAACACTCGTTTTATCTTGCTAAATATTTTGCGATCAATAAAATAGAGGTCGAGCTGTATCACACTGCAACCGACCTTTCCAAAGCAAATTTATTGGATTGTTTTTCGGACGAAGAAAAAAAATACATTCACTCGTATGTGATCCCATTTCCAAAACTGGATAAATTTCCCGGGCATTACATCCGTGAAACGAAAGCGTATTCTGCAGCAATTTTTGAAAAATTAAAACAAAATGCATCAGTCGATTTTATATACGTACAGGGTTTGTGCGGAATGAAATTATTGGAAAACAAACACGAAATTAAAGCGCCGGTTGGTGTTAATTTTCACGGGTTGGAAATGTTCCAGAAAGCGGCCAACCTTCGCTCAAAAGCGGAACAGTATTTATTCCGGAAACCGGTAATGCGCTCGCTCAAAACGGCAGATGTAGTTTTTTCCCTGGGCGGAAAATTGACGGAATTATTAATACAGAAGGGAATCCCTGAAGTAAAAATTTCACAGGTTTCCATCGGGATTGATCCTTCCTGGTTGAGAGAAGAAGCAATCATCCCGCATTCAAAAATCACATTTGTTTTCACCGGAAGATACGAGCGGCGCAAAGGAATTGAAGAGCTGATGAGTGTTTTAAGTGTAATCAAAAATCAGCAATTTGATTTTCATTTCATTGGTGGTATTCCGGAAGAGAAAAAATTAACAGCTTCAAACATAAGGTATTGGGGAAACATCAACGATCCTGAAAAAATAAAAAATATTATCAAAACCGCGGATGTATTGGTTTGTCCCAGCTACAGTGAAGGAATGCCGACAGTGATTTTGGAAGCGATGGCTTCCGGATTGGCGATCATTGCCTGTAATGTAGGCGCGGTAAGCGAACAGGTAAGCGCTGCAAACGGAATTTTAATTGAGCCCGGAAATAAATACCAGTTAGAACAGGCTTTACTTGACATGATCAGCATTGATGCAGAACAGCTTATCAGCATGAAAAAAAAATCCATCGCGCTCATCAAAGAGCGGTTTTTATGGGACGATGTCATCCTTTTGAACATAGATGAAATTAACAGGGTCATGGCTTCCTATTCTCGGGCTTAACGAATGCTATTTTTACAAAAAATCAAAAATGTTACGTTAATTTGTCCCGTAATTTCGTCAGGTTTCTTTCGAAATATTTGAATATTATAATGGACCCGACTATAGTAAAAATCCAATACAGGACATATTTTATCAGCACCATAGGAATTTCGGATAAATTAAAATTAATATATTTTAAAACCCATATTTGAATAACCGATAAATTTATAAGGTACATCGAATAGGAGATTAAGCTGATACATGTTATATACTTGTAGAGCAAACCTTTCCCTGTTTTTAATTCGCTTAAAGCAGGCAATAAAAATAGCGTCCCGATTGAAGATATAGAAAATGAAAACACGCAATAATACACTCCCAACCCGTTTAAATGCAGCAGTTCAATTGCCTTCTGAGCGATTAAAATAAATACACCGGTAACGAAGAAAAATTTCCTGTTTTTTATCCAGGATGATTTGTAATAGTAATAACAATAAGCGCCTAACAATCCCCAGATTAAACTGTCTAATCTCGTTATAACCTGTTTTCTGAACATATTGTCCCATTCATTTATAGTACTGATCGGGAAATTCGAATACCTGTAAAATCTAAACCCAACAGCAAAAAAAAGAATTGTAATTGCTGTAATTATGATATTCCGCTTGGGAAGAATTTTGAATATATAGGCATTAAGGAATAATACGACGGGGGTCAATAAATAAAACCACTCTTCAACACTTAAGCTCCAGGCTTCGGGGAAAAAGGCGGGATGGGGAGAATTGAAATTTTGCAAAAATAAAAAATACTTTCTGATGCTCCATAAATCAAAATTTTTAACGAAAAAGAGTGATAATGAAGCAAGTAATGTTAAAATTAAAAAATAATTGGGCAATGTCCTGAACCATCTCCTTGTCCAAAAATTCAATAAAGTTTTTAACGTTATTTTTTCTCTCTCTAATATCTTTATTAAGATCCCGCCAATCAGGAAACCACTTAGTACAAAAAAAATAGAGACTCCGTCAAATGTTATAAAATATTTACTCACTTTGGCCGGCAATAAATAATTCCCATGTTCTTCCACAACCAATAAGATAGCGATAGCTCTTAAAATGTCTAAGCCATATACCCGGTTTTTATCGAAATCAATTTTTAAAAAATGGAAGATTTTCATTGTTTTTTATATCCTGATTAATAACTCCTTCTTTTTAGGAACATAAATGTGCAGGCTTCGAAGTAATTTGAATGTTTCACCAGGAGTATTTATTTTAAATCCAAAGCTAATTGAATTTTTTTATTTTCAATTTAAATTTCTTGAGATTCTTTTTCAGTGCGGCACCCGGGCTTGGATTTTTAGGTCGGAATTTCAAGCCTTGGTGTGGCTGTATTGAGACTGGAATTGATCAATCCCATGTGTTTTTTTACCTCACTCAATTTGATTTTAAAATTTGCTTTCCTTCTTTATTGTTATAACTTTATAAGAGTATTTAAATTCTTTTTTGTTATGAAGACTATTCTTAAAATTTCGCTTCTCCTTTTATCGTTTTGTAATTCTTCATTTTTATATTCTCAAAATTTGGTGCCTAATCCAAGTTTTGAAATTTATTCTTCATGTCCAAATAATTCAGGTGAAGTTAATAATGCAACAGGATGGAATAGTTATCTTAACTCACCTGATTATTTCAATAGTTGTGCTTCTGTTTCTTCAAGTGTTAGTATACCTGAAAACATCTTAGGGTATCAATTTCCAGCGAATGGCAATGCTTATTGTGGATTTATAACTTATGATGTGAATGGTTTGGATAGGGAAATTCTTGGGATACAATTAAGTGCTCCACTTATTATTTCACAGAAATATTATATTTCACTGAAAATAAATCGAGCAGATAGTAATTATTTTGTCGGTTACGCTACAAATAAAATTGGCGTGAAATTGTTTACGACGCATCCGGATACAATCTTAATAAATAATTCGGCTCAGTTTTATACAAATACCGTAATTACCGATACCGCACACTGGTTAACAATTTTTGGTTCATTTATAGCAGATTCAAGCTATCAATACATGATGTTAGGTAATTTTTTTGACGATAGTCATACAACTGTAATAAATGATTTAATAGGACAAGTTGCTTATTATTTTGCTGATGATATATGTTTAAGTACTGATTCTGCTTATTCATACACTTATTTGGGAATTAATGATCATGAAATTGAAAATACAGTTAAAATCTTTCCAAATCCTGCAAATGAATCTTTTTTTATTCAGGGAGATCCTATTAAAGAAGGTGGAATTTATAATGTTTTTGGTCAATTAATTGAAAACATAGAAATGATAAATACAAAAGAGTTAACTATTGATTGCTCTTCATGGGCATCAGGTATGTACTTCTTGCAAACAGGCAGAAATCGGTATGAAATTATTATTAACCACTAAATCTATATTCATGAAAAGATCGGGCCTTTTAACAATTAATATGCTTTTTTTGTTCCCTGGATTAATGCTTGGTCAGGGTGGAACACCTGGGAATAATCGTTTGTTTCCTACTCAATTTATTGGTTGGAATGCGGGGGGCGCTGGTCCGCTTGATATTCGGAATAATTTTACCAATCAACCAATTAATTTTTTTGCTGGCAATAGCGGAGGTCCTCTTTTTACGCCTACTCAGCGCATGACTATTTTAGGGACAACCGGTTTCGTAGGAATAGGAAATGGCTTTACAGCTCCGCAATCCTTATTACACCTCAATGATGGCGCTTCTGCAATTTATGCACAGTTTACAAATACAGCAACTGGAAGCAGCGCTCCGGGCATGGGTTTCCGGGTCGGAATTTCCGCTGCAGGCAATGCGGAAATAAGGCAACAATTGATCAATCCCATGCAGTTTTTTACCCGCCCAATATGATTTTTAAAATTTGCTTTCCTCCTTTATTGTTATATCTTTATAGTAGTGTTTAAATTTTCTTACCATGAAAGCTTTATTTAAAATATTTTTCTTTTCTGTTTTTACCCTTTGCTCTCTATTTTCAACATCTCAAAATTTGGTGCCCAACCCGTCCTTTGAATCATATTCAACTTGTCCTGATGACATTGGCGAAATCAATAGATGTACCAGCTGGAAAAATTGCAGCGATAATATTAATGGAACACCAGACTATTATAATCCTTGTGCTAATCTAAGCACGCCAATTGCAGGAACACCATATAATGTTGAGGGGTACCAATTACCTCATACAGGTAATAGTTATGCTGGCATTTTGTGTTATGAAACTAATTTTCCAAACTGGAGAGAATTTATCGGTATTACACTCCAGACACCTTTGGTCGTTGGTCAAAAATATTATATTAGCTTTTTTGCAAGTTTATCATTGGAATATTCAAATATTAATATGAATACAGCTATCGATAAATTAGGATTAAAATTTACAACGATTAATTATGATACGATTAATCTCTCATCTGTAAGTAATTCATCTCATATACTTTCAAACGGCTTTATAACAGATACTTTGGGCTGGACTAAAGTTTCTGGAAGTTTTATTGCAGATTCCGCCTATTCCTTTTTAATGATAGGGAATTTCTATGACGATGCAAATACCAATAAAATAAGATATGGAGGAACACCCGACAGTAACTCCTATTATTTTATTGACGATGTTTGCGTTTCAACTGATTCATTATTTAGTTATCAATGGACAGGTGTGGAAGAAAAAAAAAATTCTGAGAATATTTCTATTTATCCAAACCCTTTTATAAATGAAATTCAAATTGAAAATTCGTCTCAGAAAAAATTGGAGAATGTGATTATATATGACATTACAGGAAACGTAGTATATAAAAAGGAATTTAATAATAATACAAAAATTTATTCATTGGATGACCTGTCATCCATTAATGAAGGAATTTACTTTATCCAATTAAATTACTCGGAAGAAAAAAACGTTACTTATAAATTAATTAAAACCAAATGATATGAAAAAAGCGGCACTATTATTACTGTTTGTTATAATTTCGATTACGGCAAATGCACAATGGTCACTCACAGGGAATGTTGTTGCTGGAGGGAATTTTTTAGGTTCGACAAACAATCAATCTCTAAATTTTCAAACCAATAATGCACAGCGTATGATTGTTCTCGGAGGATTGGTAGGAGGAGCAACAACAGGTTTCGTAGGAATAGGTACCGGCTTCACTACTCCGCTTGATCTTTTAGATGTAAAAGGCGGCGACATTGATGTAAACACCACCACATTTGGATATAAAATAGCAGATCAGTATGTAGTGTGGCATAAGGGAAATCCAGTCAATATTTTTGTTGGCGTATTGGCAGGGAATGCAAACGTAGGAGGACAAAGAAATACCTTTGTAGGCTGGTCTGCAGGCGTTGCAAATATAAATGGGCAGGACAATGTTTTTGTAGGTTTAAAAGCCGGTTATGTAAATGAGGGCACCGGCGGGACGTTTGCCAGCTCAAATACGTTTGTTGGTAATTATGCGGCTATTGCAAACACTACCGGGCACGACAATACGTTTATCGGCCTGGAAAGCGGTTTTAAAAATACAACAGGAATCGAAAATACATTTGTTGGCCGCGGTTCCGGCGGTGCTATCATCAGCGGAAATTACAATACCTGTTTAGGGAATAATACTTCTCAGCTTTCAGGTTCTAATACTGCGAGCTACAATACCTTTGTCGGGTATGATGCTGGGCATAATGCCTCTACAGGCAGCAGCAACACCATTCTTGGATCGCTTGCCGGTTTTAAAATCACCACCGGGCAAAATAATGTGATTAGCGGCTGGAATGCAGCCTATAACATCACTACCGGATATTATAATGTATACAGCGGTTGGGAATCCGCTATCGCAAATGTAAGCGGAACAAATAATACCTATGTTGGAAATCATACAGGACACAATCAGTTAGGAAGTTTTTGCACGTTTGTTGGTGATGAGGCGGGCTCTACCGGCGATCCGTTAACAAATTCACTTACCAATGCTGCTGCTATTGGAAGCAGCGCAATTGCCCGCGCAGATAATAAAATGATCTTAGGAAATAATTCAGTGTATGTAGGGATTGGCTTGTCAAATGATATTGTACAAAACGGACCGCAAAATAAGCTGGAGATTGATGCCGGTCTGAATGGTTTTAATCCAACTACTCCGGGTACGGTGGGACAAAGCGGTTTAAGGTTTCGCGATCTGGCTTCCAATACATCCACCATTGCCAACCCGGGAACCGGTGTGCTTTCTGTAAATGCATCCGGTGATGTAATTTATGTTCCTGCAACAGGTGCTGCTGCAGGAGGATATTGTGGTACCGCAACTGCTTTGGTAAATAATTATGAAGTCCCCATGAATAATTTCAATTATTATTATACTGATCCAACAGGGATATTGAATGACGGAGTAAATTTTGTAAAGATCGGGGACAACTGCTCAACTCCCTTAACCGCTAAATTACAGGTACATCGTGGCGTAACCACCAATACTCAATTCCAGGTTTCCGGCTCTTATACATTAAATGATGATATTGCACAATCAACTGTAATAACCGGTTATGGCTTTGGAACATCAGGCGAAGCTACCGGCAATAACAGAGTTAATAGTGGAGTATACGGTACTTCCAGCGATGCAGCCACCAATAGCGGTGGTTATTTTGAAACCTCTGCTGCGTACGTAAGCACTGCCGTAAATGCTACCAATTATGGAGTGGAAGCTATTGCTAATAACTCCCAGGTAAATACCTGTGTACTTGCTACCACAAGCAGTTCGAGCTTAAAAAATACAGGAGGAAGCTTTTCAGCAATGAATGCTACTACCAGCAATGTTGGTGTGCTTGGGATCAGTGGTGGCCCTGCAGCTATAAATGCAGGTGGACGCTTTTTAGTCAACTCGGGTACTGCCACAAATTATGGAGTATATGCAAAGGTGCCGCATACAGGAAGTGTTGAGTATGCAGGATATTTTGATGGGGATTTATTTGCAACAGGAACAAGTAATTGCACATCTGGTATTTTTGGGCCTTCTGATAGGAATTTAAAACAAAATTTTGATTCTACAATGGATGCAATGGCGATCCTGAATCAATTAAAACCTGTAAAATTTGATTTCAAAACAAACGAATATCCACAACTTCGCCTTCCAACAGGTCAACAATATGGTTTAATTGCACAGGAAGTTGCGGCCATACTTCCAAATTTTGTAATCGATGCTTCATCGGCTCCGGAACTGGATTCACTTGGTAACATAACGCAACCCGCTGTTCAATTTAAATCTTTAAATTATATTGAATTTATCCCAATTTTAATAAAAGGCATACAGGAGCAACAACGCTCCATCGACAGCCTGAATACAACAAACCACCACCAGGATTCTATCAACAATTCACTGCAAACACAACTAAACACATTGCGGGACATGATCAATTCCTGCTGCAACAATCGCTCGTTGCAAATAAATAATAATGGCAGCAACAACAGCACAACAAACTCAACTTCTTCTGTTAATGTTGATCTGAAAGATCAGCAAACCGTAGTGCTGGAACAAAATTTACCAAACCCTTTCAATGAACAAACGGTGATCAATTACTTTTTACCGGATAATACCGGCAAAGCACAAATGTTGTTTTACAATGCACAGGGTCGCCTGATCCAGACTGTTGAACTGCAGCAAAAAGGAAAAGGAAGCATCAATGTATTTGCCAGCGATCTTTCAAATGGAATGTATACTTATACGTTGGTAGTGGACGGAAAAGTGTTCGAGACAAAAAAAATGTTGAAACAGTAAACAAGTATCAAGTCATTAGTATTAAGTACTGTATGATAAAAACTCCGGGATGTATTGTTCCGGAGTTTTTTATTCCATTTCAGTACCCTCATTTTCCCAGTCTCCCTCCCAATTTTTTCGTATTTTTATCCCTGACCAAATTTTGCCCTTTTTGCAAAAAAATCAGTCAGCCACATAAAAAAATGTCTAAAAAGATCGCTATACTTTGTTCCGGGCTCGATAATGTGATGCGCGGTTATGAAACCCATTGCAGGACATTTTTTGATTGCCTTAAAGAAGAAAACATTCCGGATACCGAGTTTATTTTATTTAAGCGGCAGGGCGAAAAAAAGAAGAACGAAGTAGTTTTGAAAGTGCCCTACCGCAGTAATTTTTTATGCCAGTATTTAGCCCGTTTTCGGGGCGATTTGCTGTATTGGGAATATTTATTTTTTGCCATCCGCTTCCTCATTCACTGTTTTATTTTTCGTAAAAAATTCGAAACTATTTCCGCCATTGAGCCGATGGTAGCCAAAACCATTTTTAAATTCAGGAAACTATTGCCCGGTAATCCAAAGATCGTATTCACACATGGCGTTTGGAACCAGCCAATCGATAATATCAACAACGCTGATGTATTCCACGAAGTAAGCATCGAAAATTACAATGCCATGAAAAGCTATGTGGAACAGTATCATCTCAACAAAGAAGTGGTTTTACTGCCACATTTTTTAAGCGATGCTGCTTTGCCGGTGTATGATAAAGCGCAATTGAGAAAACAATTCGGGATTACCACACCCAACGTACTGTTAAGTGTAGGTGCCATCAACCGCGCGCACAAACGCATGGATTACCTGATCGCGGAAGCGGCCAAATTACCGGGCGACTGGACATTGGTGGTTTGCGGCGCTGCACGAGGAAAAGAAGGCGACATCGTGTTAAACATGGGCAAGGAAAAAATGGGGAGCCGCTTCATTCATTTATTCATTCAGCGCGAAGAAATTTCGAAAATATATGCGCTTGCCGATGTCTTTGTGCTTGCTTCCACACAGGAAGGTTTCGGGATCGTTACGCTCGAGGCGATGCAATCGGGTTTGCCTGTATTATTACATAATAATGAATTGTTCCGCTGGATCCTGAAGCAGCCGGATTGCTGCATCAACATGGAAAAAGAAAACGAGCTGTATGAAAAGCTCCGCGATTGTGCCAACGATCCGCAATGGCTTACTGAAAAATCTGTGCTGAATAAAAAAATCTTTAATGAAAATTATAAATGGTCGGGCGTGCGCAGGCAATACCTCGATTTATTATTAAGCCCGCGGAAATAAGATGAATTCAAAAATCTACTTTCCAAACCTCAACGGGATCCGTTTCATTGCTGCACTGGCAGTGATCATTCATCACATTGAGCAGATCAAATCTTTTTTTCAGTACGATAATTACTGGGACAATCCATACATCCGCATCATCGGAAAACTGGGCGTGATCCTGTTTTTTGTACTTAGTGGATTTTTAATTACCTATTTGTTGCTTACCGAAAAAAAATTGGGCGGCATTTCCATCAAATCGTTTTATATCCGCCGTATCCTGCGTATCTGGCCGCTTTATTACCTTATTGTGCTACTTGGCTTATTTGTTTTTCCGCACATCAATTTTTTGTTCATTGCCGAAAGCCACCGTACCGATGCGATCCAGGATCATTTTATGACCAAGGTTGCTTTGTTTGTTTTTTTTCTGCCAAACCTCGCTTTATCCGGATTTGCGCCCGTTCCTTACATTGCGCAAACCTGGTCGGTAGGTGTGGAAGAGCAATTTTACCTGATCTGGCCGCTGCTCATCAAAAAAATAAAAAACACATTGGGCGTATTACTGGGTGTGATTGCTTTTTATCTCGGCATTAAATTTATTCTCATTACCATCAATGCGCATTCCGGAATTTTTGATCATAATAAAATCCTGCACGGCCTGTTTGGCTTCTGGGACGAATTTAACATCGATTGCATGGCCATTGGCGGCATTGCAGCGTATGTGCTGTTTCATAAAAAAGAAAAAGTGTTATCTTTTCTTTTCAATATCTATACGCAAATTGGCATTTATGTATTACTGATCTGCGCCATCGCCTTTAAATTTTATATCCGTGATCTTATTTTCGAATGTTATTCCGTTCTGTTTGCCATCATCATCCTTAACCTTGCTGCAAATCCCAAAACCATCCTTAAACTGGAGAACCGCGTATTCAGCTATCTCGGAAAAATTTCCTACGGTTTGTACATGTATCATTATGTGATGGTAGCTTGCGCGATAAAATTGTTAGATGCATTTGGGACCCGCAACAACATTCTTATTTTTAGTTTGTCTATCGCTTTCACAATTTTAATATCTTCACTTTCATACGAATTTTTTGAAAAAAAATTCTTGAAACTGAAAAAACGCTTTACCCTTGTCGCCAGCGGAAATGATGGGGCAGAAGAAAATTCTGTAAAAGTTTAAAATGAGCATCAGGAATTTTATATCATGAAAATAATTAAATGAGTATACTGAACTTTATGGCAATTTTTTTTTGCGAGTATCTAAGTTTATTGAAATCCTGATTTATAAAATAAAAGAATACGCATTCTGCAGACTCTTTCGGCCTGTTCAGTAATAGCGGGAATGAGCGGAGAAGAATTAAAACTACGAAGCGGCTACTCGTATACGCGAAATTAACCGCGGTTTTCCTGTAGCGTCAGCGAAAGGAAAAATTACCTTACAGGCCAGAAAAGGTTTTTGTTACTTTTTGCCTTCAAAAAGTAAACACATAGTAATTGGTACAATACGGCTGTAAAAAACTAACCCAATGCAAATAGATGTAGTCATACTTTCCCTTTGTGCCACCGAAGAAACGTTCGTCATGAACTCTAATTGCATTTCTTCATTAATGGAATCAGAAACCGAACACACATTTAACGTGATCGTGATGGAAAGCAATAAAAATTTTTTGAAAACCGGTTACCACTATCCGTACCCGGTGGAGATCATCATCCCGCCGGAAAAATTCAATTACAATAAATTTTTAAACATCGCGATCAAACAAACAAACAATGAAATGATCTGTTTGTGCAACAACGATTTGGTTTTCAAAAAAGGCTGGCTCACAGAAATTTTACGCATTAAAAAATTACATCCGGATATTCAATCCTTTTCACCCAAAGATCCCGATTATAAAACCGTAAAAGGCAAATTCATGGATCACGATTATTATTTGGGTTATGAAGTGGGCTGGGAATTTTTTGCTGCCTGCCTGTTGATCGAGCGAAAAGTATTTGAAAAAACGGGGTTGTTCGACGAAAAATTCGATTTTTATTACCAGGATTATGATTTTTCCATGTGTCTGCGCAAGCATAGTATTTTGCATGCATTGGTCACAAAAGCTAATTTTTCGCACGTATACACCGGCCGCGTAAAAAACGATTTTACCACCATGGAAAAGCTGGAGCGCGATAAGGCATTATATCATCAAAAATGGGGCAGTCAGCGCATGATCGGGATCAAAAACCGCCTTGCCCGTGTATTGGCTTTTTTTAACTTAAACTTTGCCGTAAAACTGCTATATTCGTGTCGTATTTAACTTTTTAATATGGACGAACTTAAATCTTTTGTATCCCAAAACCTGGGCGGTTTTTCACCCAAAGCAATCCCTAATTTTATTTTCAGTTTCCTGATCTGTGCCGTGCTCGCCTTTACCCTCGGGCGTTTGTACGTAAAGTATGGAAATTCACTTTCCAACCGCAAGGCATTTGCGCGTAATTTTTTGGTGCTGGCCATCACTACCATGTTCATCATTTCCGTTGTAAAATCATCACTGGCATTATCGCTGGGATTGGTTGGCGCGCTTTCCATTGTGCGTTTCCGCTCGGCCATCAAAGAGCCGGAAGAGCTTACGTATTTATTTCTCACCATTGCCATCGGCCTTGGCTGCGGCGCCGGGCTGGCATTTTTAACCATTGTTGCTTTTTTCGGATTTGCATTGGTCATCTGGTTCAACAGCCGTTACCAGCGCGAAACCGAAAACCAGAATTTATACCTTACCATTTCCGGCAGCTTGTCGGATGCTGTAAGCATTAAATCCATTACCGATGAATTAAAAAAACATGCAGCCGGGCTTAAATTAAAACGTACAGATGAAAATGCTTCCGTTTTTGAAGCCTCGTTTTTTGTAGAGTTTGATAATTTTGAAAAGCTGGAAGCAGCCAAAGCATCGATTAAAAAAATGCACCCTTCATTGTCCGTTACCTTCATGGACAATGCACGCGATTTTTAGTCTAAACTCCCATCCAATGCCTGTTACAAACCAACAACCGGAAGAATTACGTTTTGAGCGCAAGTTCTTAATTACTGATCATGCTTCCGCGGAAGTAAAACAGTTGTTAAAATACCATCCGGCGGCATTTTCAGAGATTTTCTACGAGCGTACCATCAACAATATTTATTTTGATACACTCGGCTTCAGCAATTATTATGATAATGTGGAAGGAGAAACCGAGCGCTTAAAAGTGCGTATCCGTTGGTATGGCGACTTGTTCGGGAAAATTGAAAAACCGATCCTTGAATTAAAAATAAAAAAAGGATTATTAGGTAAAAAAGATTCGTACAATTTATTACCCTTTACACTCGATACCAATTTTTCGAAAGAACAAATTATAAACGCCATCGCTGCTGCGGATATGCCCGTGCATGTGCGCGACCTGATGCTGTCGCTGCAGCCGGCGCTGCTCAATCGTTACACGCGCACGTATTATTTATCGGAAGATAAAAAATTCCGCATCACCATCGATCGCGATTTGACCTATTACAAGATCGGTTACTGGCACAATACTTTTTTGAACAAATCCGTTGATCATCAAGCCACTGTGCTCGAGTTAAAATACGATGCATCGATGGAAACGGAAGCAAAAATAATCGGGAATGGATTGCCATTTGCCATGACCAAAAATTCCAAATATTTACAAGGCATCGAAAGGATCCTATTTTAATGAAGCTGATCCGGAAAAATAAACAGCACATCTCCTTAAGGTTTAAAATACTCACTGCAGCTATTTTAGCCGGCTTGTTGCTGCTCTTGTTCCTCTGCACGTTCTGGACCTATCCGTTCAAGCCCGATTATATTGCTCTTGCAAAATCAAACGAATTGGAGTCGCCTGTTGCATCTGCTCCCGGCGGTTTTTATGCCGAGCCTTTTGCAGTACAATTAACAGCGCCCACACCCGGAACAGTAATTTATTACACAGTCGATGGCTCCGAACCTACTTTGTTATCAGCAGTTTACAAACATCCGTTTGTAATAAACATAAAAGATGAAGCCAATTTTTTATCCCTTATTCCAACCTCACCACGCTGGGCGCCGCCTGTTGGCGATGTTTTTAAAGGAACTGTACTCCGCGCCATTGCTGTAAAAGATTTTGCAAAAAGCAAAGAGCTGATGCGCACTTTTTTTGTAGATCCGAAAGGCCCAGCACGTTATACCTTACCGGTAGTATCTGTTATAGTGGATTACAAAGATTTTTTCGGCTACAACAAAGGCATTTATGTATTGGGCAAAAGTTACGGCGATAAGGATAATTATATCCGTAAAAACATTTCGCTTGATCTGCCCTGGTGGGAATATCCTTCCAATTATCTTGATCGCGGTAATGATGCGGAGCGCGATGCACACATTGAATTGTATGAGCCGGGAGGTAAGCCGGGTTTTGAAGCAAATGTTGGCGTGCGCATCAATGGAAATGCAACACGTGGCTATGCCCAAAAATCATTACGCATAAATTTTCGCGAAAAATACGGGGCCACCAGCCTTGATTATCAGTTGTTTCCCGATAATCCCGTGCACACATTCAATTCGTTTATTTTGCGGAATTCGGGTAACGATTGGGATAAAACCATGTTCCGTGATGGACTGATCCAGTCGCTCATGAAAAATGAACATGTGGATATCCAGGCCGATCGCTCGGCTGTTGTATTTATCAATGGCGAATATTGGGGCATCCACAATATCCGCGAACGTTTTGACGAAAATTACCTTGCTAATAAGTACCATATCGCAGCCGACAGCCTCTGTATTTTAGAGCTGAACGGTGTGCTTTCACACGGGAAAAAAGGCGATAACGAAGGGTTTAAAGAATTATTGGAATTTGTGCAAAAACATGACTTGTCGCAGCAGCAAAATTATGAGGAGGTTAACTCCAAAATTGATATTCAGAGTTTCATTGATTTCCTGGCAGTGAATATTTATTTCTGTAACAGCGACTGGCCTAACAACAATGTAAAATTCTGGCATTACAAAACGGCAGAAATAAATGATACCGCCGGTTGCCGGGATGGCCGCTGGCGCTGGATGCTGTATGATACCGACTGGGGGTTCGGTTATAACACCGCAAGTATCCCATCGGTGAACCTGCTCGAGAAAGCAGAGCAGACGGGGAGTGTAGGCATTTTGTTTGCTGCGCTAATTAAAAATAAATCCTTCGTGGACGCATTTATACAACGCTTTCAATATTTAATCGATCACCAGTTTTCCACCTCATATCTGCTAACGGAAGTTAACCGTATGCAGGGTGTTATGGCGCCCGAAATGCGCGAGCACATTAACCGCTGGCGGGTGATCGGTTCCTACGGGCAATGGCTCGACAATGTGGATGTATTGCGGGATTTTGCAAAAAGGCGCCCGCAATTACAAGCAGATCAGTTGAATACATTTTTTAAGCGGACCGGAAATAACCGAATTATTGTTAAAAATTAAGCGGTTAAAACCTCTTAAAAATGTATCTTTGGTCACCAAAAAAATACCGGGTTGAAAGCGTATTATACCGAAAATATTCAGTTTTACATCATTCTGTTGGTCTGGCTTGTTACAGGTATGTATGGTGGCCCGATTATATACATCGTTCTTCCGGCAACATTGCTGTTAATGAAACGCCAGGGGATGTACGAGGAAATGCTGCTCGGTTTTTTTTTCATACTCATTCTCTCCGATAGTTACGAGCTCCGGCTTTTTTTTGCCAAATCTGCCAAAAATGTTTACATCACGCTGCTCGCCGTTTTTTTTCTTTTCGACAGCAAGGAGTTTCAGCCGCTTAACTCATTATATAAATTATTTTTTCCGTTTTTTCTCATCTCGGTTTATTGTCTTTGCTTTACAGAAACTTTTGGGATCAGCGTTCAGAAAACACTTTCGTATTACCTGATGATCCTCGTGATTCCCAATTATTTTGCAAAAATATACCGGGACAACGGCGAAGCATTTTTTAAAAATCTTGTATTTTTTGTCGTCACCATTCTTCTCATCAGTGCGCTGCTTATTGTGGTGAGCCACAATGTTGCATACAGTAGCGGCAGGTACCGGGGCATGCTTGGTAATCCAAACGGTTTGGGCTTGTTTTGTTTCCTTGTCTTCCTTTTATTTTCCGTCATTAAAAATGTAAAGCCTAACCTTTTCGGGCAGCGGGAAGTCGCTTTTATTTATGTAGTCATCGTTGCATCCATGCTCCTTACCGGGTCACGTAATTCCATTGTGGGTGTGCTTGTATTTGTATTGTTTCAGCGCTTTTTTAAGATCAATGCGTTTTTTGGTTTCCTGATGGCCATCCTTTTTGTATTTGGCATAGAGCTCGTAAGCAGCAACCTTACCACCATTGTAACCTCCCTGGGTTTGGGAGATTTTTTGAGGGTGAAAACCCTTGATGATGGAAGCGGGCGTTATGTAGCATGGGGGTTTGCCTGGAAACAGGTACAGGAAAACCTTTTTATTGGGAAAGGATTTGGCTATGATGAGCATTACATGCGCAGCAATTGGGATTTATTGTCAAAAATGGGGCACCAGGGCGGGGTTCACAATACCTTTTTAACATTTTGGCTGGACATGGGATTGGTGGGCTTACTCATTTATCTGCGCTCGCTGATCCTGGCATTTGCCAAAGCTGCGAAAAATACCACGCTGGCATATCCTATTATGTTTGTGATCATCTTTACGGCTTTTTTTGAATCCTGGCTGGTAGGCTCGCTGAACCCGCATACGATCATTTTTTTAATGATCCTGACACTTATTTCTGACCCGGAATTTTACATAAAAAAAGAAGATGAATTATCTTTAGCGATTGATTAACAATGGAAATTAAAAAGAACCAGGAAAACAATACCGGCATCCGGGAAACCGTGCTTTTTATAAAAAAACACAAACGCTTTTTTAAAAAAGTAGTATCGTTTTTGGTATTGATCATCATTCTTGCCGGTGGCCAAATAGCTTCCAAAGCCGTGCGCACAAAAGGCTATACCGGCTTGTGGGATTTTGGCAGTACGGTTGTTTCCAATTACTGGAAAGGTATGGATGCAGATGCAGAGAATATTTCCATCGAGATCAAGGAAAAAGATTACAAAGAGCTTGCAAATAACCGCGAAAAAGCACTGGAGCGTGGTGTCATCATCAATGATATTGATGGTGATTACGTACCGGCAACGTTGGAATACAAAGGCAAAAAAATGGACGTGAAACTGCGCTTGAAAGGACACATGACGGATCATTTGCAGGATAATAAATGGTCGTTTCGCGTAAAAATAAAAGGCAAAGATTCGTTCATGGGAATGAAACGTTTTTCGATCCAGCATCCCGGAACGCGCGGTTATGTGTACGAATGGATCTATCATCAATTGATGAAGCAGGAAGACATCATTGCGCTGCGCTACAAATTCATTAACGTTTCGGTGAATGGAAAAGACTGGGGGGTTTACGCGGTGGAAGAAAATTTTGATCCGGAGCTGATTGCGAATAATAATCGCAAACCCGGGCCGATCATTCGTTTTAATCCCGACTTGTATTGGGTGGACCGTTACAACGAAATTGCCAATTCGGAGCCGGTTGCCGAATTTGCCAGCTATTATTCCGCCAATGTGGAAGCGTATCGTGAGGACAATGTACTGGAAGATTCGGTACAGAAGAAGTATTACATGAAAGCCATTGCACTGATGGAAGGTTTTCGCAGCCGCAAGCTGAGCGTAGGCCAGGTATTTGATATTCCGCGCCTGGCAAAATTCCATGCCGTGATCGATTTGGTAGGAGGGCAGCACAGCATCGACTGGAGCGATCTTAAATATTATTACAATCCAGTAACGGCAAAGCTGGAGCCGGTGGCGTACGAAAGTTTTACGCAATTCCCTTTCCAGGATATTTCCGGAAATTACAAATATGAGAACCTTGACAGTGCCCATTATTATCCCGATCTGCATACGGCTTTGTTCAGCGATCCTGAATTTTTTAAAGCCTATATTCAGCAGCTGGAGCGCATTTCCAAGCCTGCTTATTTAGACCAGTTTTTTAGTGATGAAAATAAAGAGCTGAAGAAAAACCTGGCGATTATCTACAAGGAATTTCCGTACAAAAAATTTGAAAAGGAAGGCTATTATCAAAATCAAAAAATGATCGTGGAGCTGTTGTCCGCTCCCAAAGCTTTCCAGGCTTATTTTGATTTTGTGGCCAATAATCAAATCCATTTGCAGATCGGAGCCATTGAATCATTACCAACGGAGATCAAATCCATTTCCATCGGCAACAGCCTGGGTATACCGCTTAAGCCGATCATATTACCGGCGAAAAAACATAATAAATATGTGGAGTACAAGGAATACGTTTTCACAATGCCGGCCGGTATTACCTGGGACGATTCGCTGATTTCTTCGCTGAAAGTGAATTATACGGTATTGGGAGCTACCACAGAACAGGAAACAAAAGTATTTCCGTTCCCGCATACCGACAGTGAATTTATTGCGGAAGAAATGAAAAATGAAAAAGGAAATGTGAATGAATTTCCTTTCCTGGTGGTGGATGAAGCAAGACACCTGATCATGATCAAACCGGGTAAACAGGTGATCGATAAAGACCTGGTGATCCCTGCAGGATATAAATTGGTGGCAAATGCAGGTGTTGAGCTCGATCTGAAAAATAATGCAAAGCTGGTTTCCTATTCCGCGCTTATTTTTACCGGAACCGAGGATCAGCCGGTGATCATTGAATCAAGCGATTCTACAGCCGAAGGCATAGAGATGATCAACGCGCCAAAATCCGTTTGGAATTATGTAACCGTGCGCAATCTACCGAAAATACACGATCATTTATGGAACCGTAGCGGCGGCATCACTTTTTATGAATCGCCGTTTGAATGTAATTACAGCAGCTTCTACCATTGCAAAGCCGAGGATTGCATTAACCTGATCCGTTCTACTTTTTCCTTCAGGGAATGTTTGTTTCACAAAATGCACGATGATGCGCTGGACGCCGATTACTCGGAAGGAACAGTGAGCAATTGTGTGTTTGAAAAATGTGCAGAAAATGCACTCGACATCATGATGGGAAAAATAACCGTCACTGGTATTTATGTGGACGGCGCCGGAAATAAAGCATTCAACATAAAAGCCGGAACGCAGTTCAAAGGCAGTGGGGTGAAAATTAAAAATGCAAAAATTGCTATTTCAGCTGAAGATGAATCCAGCATTGAGTTGAAAGATGTGCAGATCAGCGATTCCGGGATTGGATTGGTGGCGTATAAAAATAAACCGGGTGCCGGCCACGGAAAAGTAATAGTAAGCGGGCTGAAATTAAGCAATGTGAAAAGAAATTATTTAAGAGAAAAAAAATCAACCATCGTGGCCAACGGTATTTCCATTACAGAAGATGTGGACGATGTAGAAGCAATTATTAAAGGTGATAAAAAGAAACATAAATAGAACAACCACAGCCGTTGCGCTGTTGCTGATGCTTGTAAACATGTTGCAGGCGCAGATTATTTCGCCATTCAATAAGCTGGAGTTAAAAGACAGCAGCACCAGCTATTCTTTTATTGTGAGCGGACATTTTCACGGGGCGTCCACCAATATTTCCTCTTTTCCGGCTTCGTCGGTACAAGCAAACATAGATACGCTGAATTTTTTGCATCCTGCATTTTTAATGAGTTTGGGCGATCTGTTCCTGGATGTGAACGATACCTATATTGAGCATTATCAAAAAAGTTTGTTTGATAAATTAAAAATGCCGCTGTTTAATTCAGTCGGTAATCACGACCTGGCGAATGGCAACATGTACGAAAAAGTATATGGGAAAGAATATTTTTATTTCACCGTTCAGTCTGAATTATTTATTGTATTGAATACCGAAGAAAATAACGGAAGTATTAAAAACGGGCAGTTGGAAATGTTTCAAAAAGCACTTTCACAGATCGTGGAAAAGAAAATAAAAAATGTATTTATTTTTTCTCACCGCCCCATCTGGTCCGAAAGCATTGAAAAATATAGAAATCTATTTGAAGGCAATACCCGCTCTGCGCTTTCCACCAATTTTGATGCGGATATAAAACCGGCATTAAAATCCATTCCCAAAAATGTAAATACATTTTGGTGCTCCGGTTCCATGGGAGCTGCGGCGCCTGCTTCTTTTTTTTATGATAAAGATGCGGAAACAAATGTGGTGTTCATGCAAACCGCTATCCGTGATCTGCCAAGGGATGCAGCCTTGATGGTAAAAATAAATAACGGTGTTGTTTCATTAAACGGAATATCCTTTACCGGCCAAAAGCTTGATCCTGTTGAAACATACAACATGGAGTATTGGAGCAAAACAGTAGCTCCGGAACAAAAATTCAATTACCGCATGTTGCCGTATTTAACACTGCAAATGCTGCATCACCAATATTTCTGGATTGGCTTCGGATCAGGGTTATTATTCATTCTTATTTTTTCAATCATCAGGAAAAGATGGAAAAGAAAAAAATAGTTTTTCTTTATTCGGAGCTGGCCGCTTATTTTTTAGCCTGTGTGGAAAAGCTGGCCGCCGAACCCAACCTTGAAGTACACATTGTACGCTGGGAAGTGAACAATGAAGCGCCTTTTCATTTTTCGTTTTCAGGGGATATAAAAATTTATAACCGTAAGGATTATACTTCTGATGAGCAATTGCAGCAATTAATTTCAGGGATAAACCCTGCGGTCATTTACAGTAGTGGCTGGATGGATAGGGGTTACCTACAGGTTTGCAAAGCCTGGAAAAAGAAAATTCCGGTGATCGTTGGTTTTGATAATCAATGGAAAGGCTCGTTGAAACAATACATTGCAACATTCATCAGCCCGTTTAAAATATTAAATCATTTTACCCATTGCTGGGTTCCCGGCGATCTGCAATATGAATATGCTGTACGCTTAGGCTTTAAAAAAGAAAACATACTTACCGGTTTTTATTCCTGCGATTTTGATTTTTTTTACCATCAGTATTTACAAAATACTGTACACAAAAAAGCAAATTTCCCAAAACGTTTTATTTATGTTGGCCGTTATACCGAACACAAAGGCATTCGTGATTTGTGGCAGGCATTTATTGAATTGCAGGAAGTTCCGGAGCAAAAAAATAACCCGGATAAATGGGAATTGTGGTGCCTTGGTACGGGCGATGTAAAACCGGTTGAACATCCGCAGATCCGGCATTTTGGATTTGTACAACCCGGCGATATGGCCCCGTTCATAAAAGATACAGGTGTATTTGTATTGCCCAGTCATTTTGAACCCTGGGGAGTGGTGGTGCACGAGTTTGCAGCCGCCGGTTTTCCGGTCATTTGTTCGGATCAAACGGGAGCAAGAACCGCTTTTGTACAAAATGATTTTAATGGTTATATTTACAGGTCAGGAGCCGTTCCGGAGCTCAAAGCCGCATTATTGCGGATGATGAATGCCGGAAACGAAAAGCTGGCCGGCATGGCAGAGAACAGCATCGCGAAAGCAAAAAAGATCACACCGGATACATGGGTTAAACAATTAGTTTCATTACTATGAAAAATAAAATATTAGTAACAGGCGGGGCAGGAAATGTTGGAAGCGCATTGGTGGAAAAGCTGATCATCAATTCCAATAATTACGTGGTGATTGCAGATGACTTGTCGACGGGCTTTTTATCAAAATTGCCAAAAATAAACAAAGACCGTTGGGAATTCATCAAAGCAGACGTCAATAATTACAACGAAATTTCCTCCATCATGATCGCACATAAATTTGATTATGTGTTTCATTTTGCAGCTGTGGTAGGCGTTTTGCGCACGCAGGAAAATCCGGTAAAAGTATTGCGCGACATCGACGGGATTAAAAATGTACTTGATATTTCAAAAAACACATCGGTAAAACGGGTGTTCTTTTCTTCTTCTTCGGAGGTGTACGGCGAGCCAGTTGTATTGCCGCAACATGAGCACACAACGCCGTTAAATTCGCGCGTTCCGTATGCTGTGGTGAAAAATGTGGGTGAATCTTTTTGCAAAAGCTATTACCAGGAATACGATCTGAATTATACCATTTTCCGCTTTTTCAATACTTATGGGCCAAACCAAAGCACTGATTTTGTGGTGGCGCGCTTTTTAGCTGCGGCATTAAAAAATGAAGATATCAGCATTTACGGCGATGGCTCGCAAACCCGCACCTTCACCTACATTGACGATACGGTGGATACCTGTTTGAATTGTTTTTATGACAATAAAGTGGTAAACGATGTGATCAATATTGGGAACGATAAGCTGTGTACGGTGCTTGACCTGGCAAAGCTGATCATCAGCATCAGCAAGTCAAAATCAAAGATCATTCACTCCGCGCCTTTAAAAGATGGCGATATGACGCGCAGGCAACCGGATAATTCCAAAATGCGGGAAATCCTTGGCCGTCCGCTGATCACGCTTGAAGACGGAATTGAACGCATGATCGCTTCCAAACAATTTTTAGCATCCATCGGCCTGTCATGATCCCCTTTAACAAACCGTATTATTCCGGGAATGAAATGCCTTTTATTTCCCGCGCAATGGAAACCAAAATGCTTACCGGCGATTTGGAGATTGTGCGGATGTGTGAAGCATTGCTGGAAAAAAAATACGGTTTCCGGAAAGTTTTTTTGACCAATTCCTGCTCCATGGCGCTAGAAATGGCGGCCATACTGGCAAATATAGGCCCTGGTGATGAAGTGATCGTCCCTTCCTACACATACGTGTCTACCGCAAACGCTTTTGCATTGCGTGGTGCCGCGATTGTGTTTGCTGACAGTAAAAATGATCATCCTAATATCGATGAAAATCAGCTGGAAAAATTAATTACTAAAAAGACAAAAGCGATCTGTGTGGTGCATTATGCGGGCATTGCCTGCAACATGGAGGTGGTAAAACAGATCGCGAAAAAACATAATTTATTGCTCATTGAAGATGCGGCCCAGTGTATCAATTCGTATTACAAAACTACTGCATTGGGCTCTATTGGAGAGATTGCCTGCTTTTCGTTTCACGAAACAAAAAATATTCATTGCGGCGAAGGCGGTTTTTTAGCTGTAAATGACCCGGCATTGATCGAACGTGCAGAAGTGATCCGTAACAAAGGCACCAACCGCTCTGCATTTTTAAAAGGCGAAGTAAATAAATACGAATGGGTGGATCTTGGGTTTTCATCCATCCCCAGTGCCATTGCAGCGGCATTTTTATACCCGCAGCTGGAAAACATTGATACAGTTCAGCAAAAAAGAATTGAATTATGGAATGCCTATTACGAACGCTTGAGCCCGGTAAAAAACACAGCGCTGCATTTGCCGGTAATTCCGGATTATGCATCCAACAATGCGCATATTTTTTACCTTATTTGTACTGATGAAAATGAGCGGGATGGGCTGATCGCTTATTTGAAAAAACAAAATATCCAGGCCGTGTTTCATTATCAATCCCTGCATAACAGCCCGTATTACCTCGGAAAACACAAAGGCGGAATATTGCCCAACGCCGAAAAATACAGCGCTTCGCTGTTGCGTTTACCTTTGTTTTATGAACTTTCTATCACCGAATTAAATACGATTTGTGATCACATCATCACTTTTTATTCAACACGTTAAATCATTTTAGAATTGTAGTATGTGCGGCATTAATGGTATATATGGTTTACAGGATGTAAAAATTGCAGGCGAAAAAGTGTCTGCAATGAATGATAAAATGCGTCATCGCGGGCCGGATGATGCCGGGATTTTTACTGAGGAAAAAATCGCGTTAGGCCACAGAAGGCTTTCCATCATTGATTTGTCGGCAGCCGGCCACCAACCCATGCAATCGTATGATGGCCGTTACCAGATCGTTTATAATGGAGAATTATACAATTACAAAGAATTAAAATTTGAGCTGCAGCGCGTGATCGTTGGTTCCGGTCAGGCTGCTTATTTTTTTCAGACAAGTACTGATACTGAAGTAATCCTGGCCGCATATGCACGCTGGGGAAGCGAATGTTTACAGCGGTTTAACGGGATGTTCGCTTTTGCGATCTGGGACACGGAAACAAAAGAATTATTTGTTGCCCGCGACCGGCTGGGGATAAAACCCTTGTATTACTTATATACAAATGGTGTTTTTGCATTTTCTTCCGAGATCCGTTCACTTTTATCCAGCGGCCTGATCCCGAAAAAAATTGATGAGAATAGCTTGGTCGATTATCTGCGCTATCAAACGGTGCATGCGCCGGATACCATTGTAAAAGGCGTAAAAATGCTAATGCCGGGGCATTTTATCGAAATGAAAAATGAGCAGCTGAAAATCAAAAGTTATTGGAACCTTGCAAGGAACAAAACAGAAATTGCCAAAAATAAAACGTATGACGATGTTTGCAAAGAAGTGAACGTATTGCTTACAAAAGCAGTAGAGCGCAGATTGATCTCGGATGTCCCATTCGGTGCATTTTTGTCAGGCGGCATTGATTCCAGCGCCATTGTTGGTTTGATGAGCAAAGTATCTGTAGAAAAAGTAAAGACATTTTCAATCACATTTGATGAAAGCGAATTTTCAGAAGCAACCTACGCACAGCTGATCGCAAAAAAATTTAATACCGATCATCACGAGATAAAATTAAATCCGGCTGATTTTTTAGAAAAGCTTCCATTGGCATTAAAAGCAATGGATCATCCGAGTGGCGATGGCCCTAATACATACATTGTTTCCGAAGCAACGAAACATGCGGGCATTACCATGGCATTATCAGGATTGGGCGGCGATGAGCTTTTTGCAGGTTACGATGTATTTAAACGCGCACAGGAACTCGGTAAAAAAGCAGCATTGAACATTGTTCCTCAATTTATGCGCTCGGTGGGTGGAAGCCTTTTGACCAAGGCAAAACCCGGTGTGGCTTCCGAAAAAAAAGCAGCGCTTTTAAAACAATCAAAAATTAATTTCCAATCGTTTTATCCTTTGTCACGGCAAGTGTTGCTGGATAAACAAATTTCGCAATTAGTAAAAAAACAGGAATTGCCGGCGAATCGGGTAGCAGAAATTATTGCACCAATAACGGATACAAAAAATGTGATCACCAATGTAAGCATCGCTGAAATTTCCACCTACATGCAAAATGTATTACTGCGCGATACCGACCAGATGAGCATGGCGCATGCGCTGGAAGTACGTGTTCCGTTCATTGATTATACATTGGTGGAGTACGTTTTGGGTTTGCCCGATAAATTTAAAAGCACTGTATCTCCCAAAAAATTACTGGTGGATGCGCTGGGTGACTTATTGCCACCGGAAATTGTTAACCGCCCGAAAATGGGTTTTACATTTCCCTGGAAACAGTGGATGAAAAATGAGCTGAAAACGTTTTGTGAAGAAAAAATAACTGCTTTATCCAAACGGAATCTGTTCAATGAAAAAGGCGTATTGAAATTGTGGGAACAGTTTCTAAAAGACGATCCGGCCATTACCTGGTCGCGGATCTGGTATTTGGTAGTGCTGGAAAATTGGCTCCAGGAGAATAATATAGACGCTTAGTTTTTTGCCACAAAGGCTCAAAAAAAAATCATTTTGATTCTGTTTCAATTTATGTTTGGTAACACAAATTAATAATTATAGAAAATACTTAGTTCACACACAGTGGCTTTTGAATTTTGACTTTAAATTTTTTGACTTAGATAATACACAGTAAACTTTGAACTTAAAAAAAGTCCTCATCTTCATCGATTGGTATCTCCCCGGTTACAAAGCCGGTGGGCCTATTCAGTCTGTGTCCAATTTAGTGGAACATTTGAAAGAGGAGTTTGAGTTTTCCATTATTACACGTGATACCGATTACATGGAAACAACTCCGTATCCTGGAATAAAAAGCAATGAATGGAATGTGCAGCCTAACGGCGTAAAAGTATATTACATTTCGCAAGACCAGCTTACGCGCAGCAATGTTCGTAATCTTATCCGGAAAAGCGATTTTGACAGTGTATATCTCAATGGGATTTATTCCCTGTATTTTACACTGATCCCATTGATGTACCTACGTAAAAAACACGATAAAAATGTAGTGATCGCAGCAAGAGGAATGTTTTCGGAAGGTTCCATGAGCATTAAAAAAACAAAAAAACAATTTTTTATCCGCGCAGTAAAAGTCTTGAAATTGTTTGATAATGTAATGTTTCATGCTACAACTGAAGCGGAAAAACATGAGATCCGTGCTATTTGCGGGGATAAAATGCAGATCAGGACTGCTGCCAATCTGCCGCAAAAAAACAGTGTTTCGGGATTCAGCAAGCGCGAAAAGGAAATTGGAAAATTACGCATGGTGAATGTGGCCCGTATAGCGCCCGAAAAAAATTTATTATACGCGTTACAGGTATTAAAACAGGTAAAAGAAGAAGTGGAATTTGATTTTTACGGCCCCGTGTACGACCAGGAATATTGGTCAGAATGCAAACTGGTACTGGATGAATTGCCGCAAAATGTAAAAGCCAATTACAAAGGCAGCATCGAAAGTATTAAAGTGCCGGAGTTGCTCAAAAATTACCATTTTATGTTTATGCCTACCACTGGCGAAAATTTTGGACATATTATCCTGCAATCCCTTTCGGCTGGCACTCCCGTGATCATCAGCGACCAAACCCCCTGGAAACATTTGCCCGAAAAACACACTGGCTGGGATTTGCCGCTGGATAAACCCGGCGCTTTTGCGGAAGCGATCGACAGCTGCGCCGCTATGGCCCAGGCAGACTATGACCGCATGTCGAAAGCCGCTTTCCGGCAAGCCTCCGAATATGTAAATAACCCCGCCATCATTGAACAAAACCGGCATTTGTTCTTATAGCATTTTCTCTTGTTACATTGCCAATCTTATTTAACTTTGCAGGAGCAAGAATGGAACTACTCCTCCGGAATTTTGAACTTTAAACTTTTGAACTTTAAACTCATTTATGTACATCTTAGGACTTAACGCTTTTCATGGAGATTCATCCGCCTGTATTTTAAAGGATGGTGAAATAATTGTTGCATTGGAAGAAGAGCGCATCCGGAGGATTAAGCATTGGGCCGGTTTCCCGATCGAAGCGATCAAATATTGCCTGAAAGATGCCGGGATTACCATCAAAGATATTGATCACGTAACCATTTCACGCGATCCTTCAGCTAATGTATTGCGGAAGATCAGGCACACCTTAAAAAACAAAGTTTCCCTTTCGGCGATTCTCGACCGTTATACCAATTCTAAAAAAGTAAAATCTGTAAAAGCAATGCTGGCAGAGGCATTTGACGTTCCTGAAAGTGAAATCAAAGCTGAAATTCATAATGTGGAACATCACCGCTCACATTTGGCGAGCGCTTTTTTTGCCTCGCCTTTTGAGGAATCAGCGATTGTTTCCATTGATGGTTTCGGTGATTTTACATCTACCATGATCGCTACCGGAAAAGATAACCAGATCGAAGTGCTGGATGCGGTGCACTTTCCGCATTCTGCCGGTATTTTTTATACGTCCTTTACACAGTATCTCGGTTTCCCGAAATACGGTGATGAATACAAGATCATGGGATTGGCACCTTATGGAAAGCCTTTGTACGTTGATAAATTAAAGGATGTGATCATTTTTAAAGATAATGGATTATTTGAATTGAACCTTAACTATTTTACGCATCATAAAAATGGTGTAAAAATGAGCTGGGAAAGCGGTGAGCCGGATATTGAAAGCATTTTCAGCAATTACATGGTAGAAAAATTCGGGCCGGCACGTAAGCGCGAAGACGAATTAACGCAATACCACAAAGATTTAGCTGCCTCCGTACAGCGTATGTGTGAAGAATTAATTTTCCATGTTTTAAATCATCTGCAAAAGCGCACCGGCCTGGAAAACCTTTGTATTGCCGGAGGTGTGGCTCAAAATTCGGTGGCCAACGGAAAAGTATTGCAGAATACCACATTTAAAAATGTATACATTCCTTCTGCCGGGCACGATGCCGGAACATCCATGGGATCGGCATTGTATTTATACAATCATGTGCTGAAACAAAAGCGCGCAGCGCCGGTATACACAGCCGCATTGGGCAGTCATTTTACCGGCGAAGAAATTGAAGCGTATTTAAAATCGCAGAACGTTACATTTAAAAAATACTCAGATCCTGAATTATACGACCAGGTAACCGATTGCATTATCAACGGTGGTGTGGTAGGCTGGTTCCAGGGCAGGGCAGAGTTTGGCCCGCGTGCATTGGGGCACCGTTCCATCATCGCGGACCCACGAAGGGCCGATGCAAAAGAAATTTTAAACCTCAAGATCAAACGCCGCGAATCTTTCCGCCCGTTTGCACCTTCCATTTTAAAAGAAGCGGTGTCTGATTATTTTATGAATGCCGACAGCGTTCCGTTCATGGAAAAGGTATATGTGATCAAAGAAGAAATGCGTGCAAAGATCCCTGCAGTTACGCACGTTGACGGTACCGGCAGATTGCAATCCGTGGATTCAAAAACAGAACCGAAATACCATGCATTGATCTCCGCATTCAATAAAAAAACCGGTGTACCGATCCTGTTGAATACTTCTTTCAATGAGAATGAGCCGATCGTGAACACACCGGCCAATGCACTGGATTGTTTCCTGCGCACCAAAATGGACCTCCTGGTTTTGGAAAATTACATTGTTTCCCGCTAAATGAAAGTTTCTGTTATCACCGTTTGTTACAATAGCGCTGCCACGATAGAGGCAACGATCCGGTCGGTGGTGGAGCAGGATTACAAAAATATTGAATACATCCTGGTGGATGGAAAATCCAGTGATGATACGCTGAACATCATCGCAAATTACCATCCGTATATTTCAAAAATTATTTCCGAAAAAGATGATGGCATTTATTTCGCTATCAACAAAGGCATTGCAACGGCAAGCGGCGATGTGATCGCGATCCTGCATGCAGATGATTTTTATACGGATGCAAATGTGATCAGTAAAGTTGTAAAAACCTTTGAAGCAAAAAATACGGACACGGTATACGGCGATCTGCAATATGTGGATCGTGAAAACACAGCGAAAATAACACGGCATTGGAAATCCGGCGAATACACTCCCGGATTATTTTTAAAAGGCTGGATGCCGCCACACCCTGCATTTTTTGTCCGTAAAAAATGTTACGATCAGTTTGGTATTTTTAATACTGCTTTGCGCTCTGCCGCAGATTACGAAATGATGCTCCGCCTGTTGCACAAACACCATTGCAGCGCCGCCTACATCCCGGAAGTGCTGGTGAAAATGCGTGTGGGTGGAAAAAGCAATGCCAGCATCATGAACAGGCTCAAAGCCAACCGGGAGGATAAAAAAGCCTGGGAGATTAACGGCTTAAAACCGGGACTGTTTACGTTTATAAGGAAGCCGCTTTCGAAGCTGGGGCAGTTTTTTAAATGAGTTCAACGTCCAAAAGTTTGCCTGCGAAAATCTGCCCGGAATGATGTCGTAATTTAATCCCAAAATTCCCAACTATTTCCCCAAACTTTCTAACTTTAATCCCGATAACTATCTGGATTCAAACATTAAGCTCAATTTATGGTTTTCAGCAGCACACCTTTTTTATTTTATTTTCTTCCGCTGTTCCTGATATGCTATTATTTAACGCCTTCTAAATTCCGTAATTATACACTGCTTTTGGGCAGTATTGTTTTTTATTCCTGGGGCGGACCCATTTTTATTTTCGTAATCCTTCTTACCACTGCGTTGGATTTTATACTCGTAAAACAAATTGAGAAAAGTGATTCACCCAGGCGTAAAAAGCTGTTCCTCTGCATTTCGCTGTTCGTTAATTTAGGATTACTGTTTACTTTCAAATATTTATTCTTTTTCATTACCAACCTCAATCACTTGTTGGGCTGGGCAAATGCTGATCCGATCCAAATCAGCCCGATTGCATTACCGATCGGGATTTCCTTTTTTACATTTGAATCGCTTACGTATGTGATTGATGTGTACCGTGGTGATTACAAATCGCTCAGCAGCTTTAAAAATTACCTGACCTATATTTTAATGTTCCCGAAACTCATTGCAGGGCCAATCATTCCCTACAATAAAATGGGCTGGCAGATAGAAGGGGAGCGGATCATTACAGCGGAAATGCGCCTGGCGGGCTTCATGCGCTTTATTTTCGGGTTGGCAAAAAAGATCCTGATCGCCAATGTATTGGGCGAAACTGTTGCTAATCTTTACAAACTGGCTCCTGCCGATATTGATACACTTACTGCCTGGGCGATGGCTGTGGGTTACACGATGCAATTATATTTCGATTTTTCCGGCTACAGCGATATGGCCATTGGCCTTGGCGAGATGATCGGGTTTAAGATCCCGGAGAATTTCAATTTTCCTTACATCTCTAAATCCATTACCGAATTCTGGCGACGTTGGCACATTTCATTAGGAAACTGGATGCGCAATTATTTATACATCCCGCTGGGAGGTAATAAAGGCAGTGTTTTTAGGACATATTTTAATTTGTGGCTGGTGTTTTTAATTTCAGGTTTCTGGCACGGCGCCGGCTGGAGTTTTATTTTTTGGGGCGCCTACCACGGATTTTTCCTGGTGTGTGAACGTTTGTTTTTGAAAAATTTTTTGAAAAGAAATATTTCTGTGTTTTATACATTCATCGTAACAACGGTAGGTTGGGTATTGTTCAGGAATAGCAGTCTGCATGTGAGCGGGATGATGTACCGGAAAATGTTTTCCTTTCAATTTTCGCAACAGCATGTGTTTGATCACCGTTTTATTGTAGTGCTTTGCATTGCGTTATTTTTTGCATTCAGCGGGCTCATCAAGCCATTTTACAACACCACGCAAAGCGACGAACAATTGTTTATTCAGAATAAAGTTCGTTTTTATGGCTTGTATGCAGGCGCCCTGATCTTATTCATTGTGAGCGCTTCGTATTTATTAGGACAGAATTTTAACCCTTTTATTTATTTCCGTTTCTAATGAAAAAGCGCCTGCTCAACATATTGTTTTTTCTGCTGTTTTTTATCTGCCTGCTGCTGCATTTTTTATTTTCGCCGCTGCATCTCATCAGGGACAAGCCATTGGAAGGCTATTATCCAAAACCGCCGGAAACAACATTTAATTTACCAGGTTATTTTTCACGCAAGTACCAGGATACCACCGAAAAGTATATCAATTATCAATTCGGTTTGTTCCCGGGTTTTACACGTTTGCATCACCAGCTCGAATACAGCTTGTTCAACAGGATCAATGTGCAGGATGTTCACATTGGTAAACAAGGATATTTGTTCAGGTATGTGAACGGGTATTTTGATGATAAAACATTTCCGGAAGGGAAATTGGAGATGTACATACAGCGTTATATGAAATTCAGCGATTCATTAAAAGCTGCAGGAAAAAATGTGATCTGGGTGGTTGCTCCTGATAAGAATATTGTGTACAGTGAGTTTTTGGCAGACAGTGTAAAGCATCCTGCACAAATAAATGGTTTTTATCAGAGCCTGAAAAATGCATTCAAACAAAACGGGATTACATTTTTAGATTTTAATGAAGCAGGCATTGCCGAAAAAAATAAATATCCCTTTGCAGTTTGTAATAAAGGAGGTGTGCATTGGACACAGGCGTATGCTGCGCGTTGTTTTGATTCGATGTGTGTTTATTTATCAGGAACAACAAACATTTCCATTAAAAACACCATCAGTAGCAAAAAAAATAACAATCCCTGGACACCGGACATTGATATAGAAGCGGCGGCTAATCTGCTGATGCCATTGGAAAAAAATAACAATTATTTTTCTACGGTTGAATCACAATCCAATTCAAAAAATAAAAAATTATTGCT
>OLLL01000174.1_pt1 | contig 73310 bp, 52 predicted proteins | sample 1604541 | NCBI WGS metagenome assembly OLLL01 (sample SAMEA104055722, study PRJEB20765) | soil metagenome | isolation source: soil
GGTGCTTTCCACTTCTGATACCTTCAGCCACAGCTTTTCGTAGGTATCCTGCACAACGTCACGCGCTTTTTCTTCGTCCTTAATGTTTTTAAGGATAAAGCGATAAAGATTATCGGCATACAGGTCAACACATTTGTTGAATTCTTCTGCGGTCATTGTAGCGTTTTTTGTGCGTTTTCGGGGTTATGACGGATAAGTTACGGTAAAGTTACAGCGATTTTAGATTTTTTTTGTTAAATTAGATAGACCAAACTAAATCCTATGAAAAAACTGCTACTCATTTTATTGCTTTTTATTGTTTATGAAGGTGTTTCAGAGGCACAATCCTGGATTTACCATCCGTTTCCAACTTCTGATGCCTTGTGGCGGGAAAGTTCGGGCGATTATCCCTGTAATTGTTGCAGGGATTATCAATATACAATGCCGGGAGATACTCTAGTTGGCGGTGTTACCTATCACAAATTAAACTCGACGGGTACTATTTATTATGATCCTAATCCGGCGTATCCGGGATGGACGTCCTATTTTGGCTGCGGAGGAGGGCCTTCCTATTATTTACACAGTACTGTTGCTATATTTTATGCAGGTGCATTCAGGGAAGATGTTCCGAACAGAAAGGTTTATTTTATTGAGCCGGGAAGTTCCACGGATACATTACTATATAATTTTAACCTGGCTGTGGGAGATACATTACCGCCAACTTATGGAAGCGGCTACATCAATAATTATGTTAGCTCTGTTGATTCGGTTCTTGTGGGCGGCGTGTATCATAAACAATTTAATATTGGAGCAGATTCATATCCTTCCTATGCTTCTATCATAGAAGGAGTCGGTTCAACTTTCGGTTTACTCGGGCATTTATATCCTCCGTTTGAAGCATCTGCCTCATTGAATTGCTTCTGGCAGAACGATACACTTGCTTATCCGGTGGGATCCGGCTGTCAGCCTCTGTCAACAGGAATCAAGGAGATGGACTTTTCAAAAACGGTTTCTGTTTATCCAAATCCAAGTGAAGGCAATTACCAGCTGAACATGGATTATGTGAATAATACGGTGGTGGATATCACAGATGTATTGGGAAAAACGGTTGCCACATTAAAAGTGAAAGATTCAAAAACACTGATCGACCTGACAGACCAGCCACAGGGAATTTATTTTTTAATGATCCGGGATGAAAGCGGGCATGTGCTGACGAAGAAGATCGTGAAGCAATAAATATTGAAATGAAAAATCCCCTTCTGTTTAACGGAAGGGGATTTTTTTATGATGTAACAATGCAATGCTGTTTAATCATTCAGCTTTAACACCGCCATAAATGCGCTTTGTGGAATCTCTACGTTTCCAACGGAACGCATCCTTTTTTTCCCTTCTTTTTGTTTTTCCAATAATTTACGTTTACGGGAAATATCACCGCCGTAACATTTTGCAGTTACATCCTTACGCATGGCTTTGATGGTTTCGCGGGCAATAATTTTTGCACCGATTGCAGCCTGGATAGGGATTTCGAACTGCTGGCGCGGGATCAATTCTTTTAATTTTTCACACATTTTTTTACCGAAATCATAGGCATTGTCGCGGTGAATGAGTGACGACAGTGCATCTACCGGCTCTGCATTTAAAAGAATGTCCATTTTTACCAAATCGGAAGCGCGGTAATCCAATGGTGAATAATCGAAGGATGCGTATCCTTTTGAAATGGTTTTTAAGCGGTCGTAAAAATCGAATACGATCTCGCCAAGCGGCATTTCAAAAATAAGCTCTACGCGATCAGTCGTTAAATAATTCTGGTTTACAATGATCCCGCGTTTAGTAATACACAAGCCCATGATGGATCCTACAAATTCGGCTTTGGTGATCACCTGCGCTTTGATGTAAGGCTCTTCCACGCGGTCAAGCTTGCTTGGGTCCGGAAGATCGGATGGATTGTTTACTGTTATTTTTTCGCCTTTGGAGGTAAATGCAAAATAAGAAACGTTGGGAACCGTGGTGATCACGGTCATGTTAAACTCGCGCTCCAAACGTTCCTGGATAATTTCCATGTGCAGCATTCCTAAAAATCCGCAGCGGAATCCAAAGCCAAGTGCAGCAGATGATTCCGGCTCCCAGGTAAGGGACGCATCATTCAGTTGCAGCTTTTCCATGGAATAGCGCAGTTCTTCAAAATCTTCGGTATCTACGGGGTAAATCCCGGCAAATACCATTGGTTTTACGTCTTCAAACCCCTGGATTCCGGTTTCAGAAGGATTGATCGTAGTAGTAATCGTATCGCCTACTTTTACTTCACGTGCATCTTTGATCCCGGAAATAATATAACCCACATCGCCAGTGCTGACTTGTGTTTTCGGCTCTTGTTTTAATTTTAATACGCCAATCTCATCGGCATTGTATTCGGCACCGGTGTTCATAAATTTTACACGCTCACCTTTGCGGAGTGTGCCGTTCACGATTTTAAAATAAGCGATAATCCCCCGAAAGGAATTGTATACCGAATCGAAGATCAATGCCTGTAATGGTGCTTTCGGATCGCCTTTTGGGGCAGGAATACGGTCAACAATAGCTGATAAAATCTCATGAACGCCCATCCCGGTTTTGCCGGATGCCGACATAATCTCTTCCCGCTTACAGCCTAACAGATCTACGATCTGATCTTTCACGATTTCGGGCTCTGCGCTGGGGAGGTCAATTTTATTAAGGATCGGGATGATCTCCAGGTCGTTCTCTAATGCTAAATATAAGTTGGAAATGGTTTGTGCCTGGATGCCCTGTGCTGCATCTACAATAAGCAATGCACCTTCGCAGGCAGCTATGGAGCGGGAAACTTCGTAGGAAAAATCAACGTGGCCCGGTGTATCAATTAAATTGAAGATGTATTTTTTGCCGTCTTTCACATAATCCATCTGGATGGCGTGGCTTTTAATGGTAATGCCGCGTTCCTTCTCCAGGTCCATATCGTCGAGCACCTGTGCCTGCATTTCACGCTTGCTGATGGTATTGGTATATTCCAGCAAGCGGTCGGCCAATGTGCTTTTTCCGTGATCGATGTGCGCAATGATGCAAAAATTTCTGATGTTCTCCATTTTTCTATAGCTTTCTCTTTAAGGACTGCGAATTTACTACTTTTTTGCGAATTATGGAGGGATAAAGCGGTTTGTCTGTTTCGGGATTAATTTCTATATTCAACTTATGAAAATTAAAACGGCATTTTTTTTTCTGATGTTCCTGTCTGTATTTTTTTCCTGTAAGAAGGAAGAGGAGCCGATATCGTATACTTCACCTGTATGGGGGAGTTTTTCGGCTTATACAAAAACAAAAGTAGTTGATTCTACAACTGCTGCACAGGTTCCTGGCGCTGAAGTTTACATTGCATCGAATTCCAATGGCAGTGCATTGTGGGCTGGTACGGTCATTTCGGGCGGTTGGTACATTACTCATATTACCTGGGGCTTAGGCCCTCATAATGATCCGCCGGGCGACAGCAGTAATTTGTATGTTTGTGCACACTTGGGCAGTGAAAGCGGTTTTAAAAAAATAAAAGCCGGACAGTTGCCTGCGAACGATACGCTTACAGTGCCTGATGTTTATGTGCACTAATTGAATATACTCCCGAAAGCTTACATTAATTTGGTTTTTAACGCGTCAAGCCGTTACTTTGCAGCCGCAAATAAAAATTAAACCTGTAAGTTTAAAATCTATGAAAGTTGTTGATCACATTAAACAAGCAAATTCCACGCTGTTTTCCATCGAAATTTTACCACCTTTAAAAGGGAAAAGCATCCAGTCAATTTTTGACGGGATTGATCCGTTGATGGAATTCAAACCATCGTTTGTGGATGTTACCTATCACCGTGAAGAATATTTATATAAAAAGCGCGAAGGCGGTTACCTCGAAAAAGTGAGCATCCGCAAGCGCCCGGGAACGGTGGGTATTTGTGCAGCCATTATGAATAAGTACCATGTAGATGCGGTGCCGCATATTATCTGCGGTGGTTTCAGCAAAGAGGAAACAGAAAATGCATTGATCGATCTTCAGTTTTTGGGAATTGATAATGTACTTGCACTGCGTGGCGATTCGATAAAAAGCGAACCTGAATTTATTCCGGAACCTAACGGACACGCTTATGCGATTGACCTGGTAAAACAGGTGAAACAAATGAACAAAGGAAAATACATTGATGATGATTTAGCAGATGTTGCACCTACCAATTTTTGTATCGGTGTGGCCGGTTACCCGGAAAAACATTTTGAAGCGCCCAACATGATCTCTGATATGAAGCACCTGAAATCAAAGATAGAAGCGGGAGCTGAGTATATTGTCACACAAATGTTTTTCGACAATGCACAGTATTTTGAGTATGTAAAAAAATGCAAGGAAATGAACATTGATGTTCCGATCATCCCGGGATTAAAAATATTAACGACAAAAAAACAAGCTACCACGTTGGCGAAGATCTTTAAAATAGATGTTCCGCAAGGTTTGCTGGAGCAGATCGAAAAATGTAAAACAGATGCGGAAGTAAAAGAGGTAGGGATTGAATGGTGCATCAGTCAATCAAAAGAGCTGATAAAAGCAAAAGTTCCTTGTTTACATTATTATACGATGGGAACTTCGGAAGTGACAAGGCGGGTTGCCAGCGAGGTATTTTAAAACAGTGGACACAGAGAAAAAAGAGTTACACAGTGTTTACTGAAAATAAAAAAATCCCGTTGTTCACGCAACGGGATTTTTTTATTTTTAGTAATAAATTTTTTTCTTTGTGAAATTCTCAGTACCTCTCTGCGCTCCCTGTGTTTGACTTCATCAGCTTACTGATGTATTTTCCTAAAATATCAAATTCAAGATTTACGACCGAACCGGCTTTTATATTTTTGAAGTTAGTATGTTCGAAGGTGAAAGGAATAATGCAAACAGAAAAAGAATGATCTTTTGAATTGACAACCGTTAGGCTTACACCGTTCACGCATACGGAACCTTTTTCGACGGTGATGTTGTTTTGTGTCGCGTCATATTCGAATGTGAAAACCCAACTGCCATTACTTTCTTCTACTGATTTACACACTGCAGTTTGATCTACATGTCCCTGCACGATGTGTCCGTCAAGCCGGTCGCCCAGGCGCATACATCGTTCCAGGTTTACGTGATCGCTTACGGATAATAATCCAATGTTTGATTTTTGCAAGGTTTCATCAATCGCGGTTACCACATACCGATCGTCGCTGATGCTCACTACCGTTAAGCAAACACCATTGTGTGCAATGCTTTGATCGATCTTCAGCTCGTTTGCAAATGATGATTTTACGGTGATGTGCAAATTACTTTGTTCTTTTTGCAGGGCCGTTATTTCTCCCAGTCCTTCTATAATTCCTGAAAACATAAATGCTTTAATGATTTGGTCCGTTCTTCGTATTGATCAGCTGTACAAAACCTTTAAGTACCCGTTGCCGGATTCCTTCCACGTGGATCTCGTTCACTTTACAGATGTAGTAATACGTGCCGTCCACACACTGTTGTTTTGTATCCTGGTTTTTTCCGTTCCATAAAATATTTGGATCAGTGCTTTCAAACATCAGTAATCCCCAACGGTCGTATATTTTAATATCAATGTCTTTTACATAGCGGTAAGGCAATGGAATAAACAAATCATTGATGTTGTCGCCATTTGGTGTAAACACATTTGGCAATTCGTATTCCGGACAATTATCCACACATATTTTATTTACAACCGGGCTTTCATTCGCAAACGAATCCACAGCTGTAACGGCATAACAGCCGGCAATAGATGGCACGCCTTCGTAATTGTAAATGTGTGTATACGTAGTATCATTCATATTATTGGTGCTGTAGATCAGCTGTAAAGGCTGATCGTTTGTAGGTGCAAAATAAATATTGTATTGAATTGCGTCGGTACTGCAATAGGTATTCGGGTTTCTCCAGGTCAATACGTTTTGCATTATGCCGCAATCCGGTGTTACTGCTAAAGCAGGCTGACAAGGTGGTACAATGTCAACAGGCGTTTCGCATTTGATCTGCGACATGTTGTACAGCGGCCTTGGCAATGTGGTATCGGAATATGCTCCTTTGCTCTGCACTTTGTAGCAATAATTGATTCCGTTCACCAATCCCGAATCTGCGTAGGTACGCGTAACTGTACTGTCGATGAGCACAAACGTACCCGAAGCATGCGGGATCTCTTTATAAATGTAATAGAGGTTGTTCCCCCATGGTACGTATTCCTGCCACGAAAGCGATACTTTGTTTGCACTTGGCGCAGATGATAAAAACACAGATGAGGCTGTATGTGTTGAGCCTTTTAATAATCCGTTCGAATAAAAGTCAACACGGTACGTATAGCTGCTGTCCTGCGTATTTATACCTGTGCTTACAAATCCGGTATCCGTTAATTGCCAGAATGTCGGGTAACTGTAGCTGGCAATTTGTGTAAACGAAAGCGTACCTGTAGCGCCCTGTGCTTTCATCAGGCGGTATTCATACGGTGGTGGATTTACGATTGTATCCAGGTTAGGGCTAACACCAATCGGCTTGAGCCAGTGTGTCCATATCGTTCCGGTTGCATCCGGGCCTGTCGCGGTAACGCTTACGTTGGTAATGATGGGCACATCGCGCACCAAATGAGCGCATACATTTGTAGATGCGTAGCTTTGTGAGCCATCGCTGTAATACGCCACTACAATGTATGAATAATCGATGCCGTGTGATAATCCCAATCCACCATTGTTATCGGTAAAGGTCGTAGGCGGTGGCCCTGATATTGTTCCTGTTAACGTTCCAACAAGCGTATAGCCGGTATAGCTGGGTACGCCTGTTTCGCAAGGGCTGTGTACCCATGGATCACAGGTTTCCTTCCGGTAGATCATGTATCCTTTTATTGGGTTGCTTCCTGTTGTGGCAGAGCAGGCGGGGGCCGTCCAGTTTACAATAATGCTGGATCCGCTTGGTGTGGCTGTTAAACCGGTTGGAGCAGGGGCAACAACCTTAATGAACATCGACTCAAAACTTACGAGCGGCGTGATGGGATTACTGTCTTCTGCTTTAAATGTAACAAGGTAAGGAAGCAATTGAATTTCATTACAAGCCGGTGTCCAGTTAAAATTACCTGTAACGGTATTCATGTTTGTAACCGTTGGAAATGTTGCAGCAGGTGTTAGTACAAAAGGCCCACCTGTAGCGCTGAGTGTAACTGCATTAAATTCGGCATCGGATGCAGTTACTGAAAAATGCAATGGTGTTCCGGCAACAACACAGGTATCCGGCAGGCTGGTAATGGTTGGTGGTGTGTTGGCACAGGCGGCAACATCAATCTGCATATCGCGCAGGATAGAGCCGGCATAATACCGATGGTGTGTATTGGATAGTAATTTCCATTCCTGGATGAGGATGGCGATGTTGTATTGACAAATACGATCGGGCGAGCACCACAACAGATCGCCTGTATGATGGTCTATACTTTCGTAGGTCATGTTTGGCGGCAATGCAAACCCGAAGATAGGCGCACCATTGGCGTAACAAGTGGTTAAGCTGTAGTAAAGACTGTCGCCATCCGGATCAAATGCGCCGGGATTGTGCTCGAAACATACACCTACACAAGCCTGATCAATGGGCGGGTTTAAAAGTACGGGAGAGCTGTTGGGATCTAAAAAAGGATTGATGACCAGTTCGGTGCGCAGAAAAAACGAAGTGTTTACTGAGTTTGGAATGTTGCAGATGCCGGCATTCCTGTTGGGATCTTCCATCGTAATGATGTAATTATTAGGGCCGGCATACGTATGCGTGGTCCTGTAAACATTTAATTTGGTATTGGCAACGGTGGTAAACATTACACCATCGTGTGCAGTTGGACAAAGCACGGATGGCCCGTTGATGCGGGGTGCTACAGCGCTATCGCCATCCCCGAAATAAACGGTAAGCTCACACCTGTCGGCAGTAGTTGCATAAGTATTTGAATAGGTTGTAACGGTGATCTCATATGTGTAGCCGGAAATCCACCTGTAGGTAATTTCTCCTGCACGGTTGTGTGTGGCAAATGCACTAAAACCTGCAAGCAATAGAATAATGAGCGATAGAAAGATTTTTTTCATTTAACCCGGATCAAAAAGAACTCTAAAATTAAACAATTTATTTCAAAGAAATGTCCGAAATCAAGAATTTCGGGAAAACGGGGAAAAGGATTTTAGCGGCTGGGAGGTGATTTTGTATTAATGAGCTGTACAAAGCCTTTGAGCACTTTTTGCCGGATGCCTTCCACGTGGATCTCATTCACAATACAAACGTAGTAATAAGTGCCGTCCACACATTGCTGCTTGGTCGACTGGTTTTTTCCGTTCCACATTACATTCGGGTCAGTGGTTTCATACATCAGTAATCCCCAGCGGTCGTATATTTTTATTTCTACGTCCTTTACAAAGCGGTATGGCAGCGGTATGAAAAAATCGTTGATGTTATCGCCGTTGGGTGTAAACACGTTTGGCAATTCGTACACGGGGCAATTATCCACACAGATTTTATTTACGATCACGCTTTCGTTGGCAAAAGAATCCACGGCAGTAACAGCATAACAGCCGGCAATGGACGGCACACCCTGGTAATCATATACATGCGTGTAGGAAGTATCGTTCATGTTATTGGTGCTGTGGACCAGCTGTAGCGGTTCATCGGTGGTGGATGCAAAATAAATGTTGTACTGGATCGCATCGTTGCTGCAAAAAGTATTTGGGTTGCGCCAGCTCAATACATTTTGCATGATGCCACAATCCGGTGTTACCGTTAATGTTGGCTCGCAAGGCGGTACCAGGTCTATTGGGCTGGCGCATTTGATCTGCGACATATTGTACAGCGGACTTGGCAGCGCTGGATCGGAATAAGCACCGCGGCTTTGCACCTTGTAGCAAAAGTTAACACCGTTTACCAAACCCGAATCAGCATAGGTGTGTGTTGTTGTACTGCCTATCAATGCAAAGCTTCCCGATCCTGTAGGTATTTCCTTATAAATGTAAAACAGGTCGTTCACCCAGGGCACAAACTCCTGCCACGAAAGCGACACTTTATTATCGCTTGGCACCGCGGATAAAAATACCGATGAAGCCGTGTGTGTAGAGCCTTTTAATAAACCGTTGGAATAAAAATCAACACGGTAGGTATAGCTGCTATCCTGTGTATTTACAGCATGGCTTACATAGCCGGTATCTGTGAGTTGCCAGAATGCGGGATATGTATAGCTGGCAACTTGTGTAAAGGAAAGGGAACCAGTAGCGCCCTGTGCTTTCATCAGGCGGTATTCATACGGGCCGGGGTTGGCAATGGTATCCAAATCCGGGATTGCGCCTAAAGGTTTTACCCAATGTGTCCATATCGTTCCGCTTACATCTGTACCTGTAGCGGTAACGCTTACGTTAGTAATGATGGGCACATCGCGTACTAAATGAGCGCATACATTTGTAGAGGCATAGCTTTCCGAGCCGTCGTTATAGTAGGCCACTACCAGGTAGGAATAATCCACACCGTGCAGCAGGCCGCTGCCGCCATTATTATCTATAAACGTGAAAATACTGCCGGTAGTAAAGCCTATGTATGTATAGCCGGTATAGCTTGGTACACCTGTCTCGCAGGGATTGTGCACCCAGGGGTCGCAGGTGTTTTTGCGATAGATCAGGTATTTTTTAAGTGGATTGTGTCCTGTTGTATCGGCGCAGGCAGAGGGAAGCCAGCTTAACACAATGCTTGATCCGCTTGGTGTGGCTGTTAAACCGCCTGGAGCAGGCGGCACCACTTTAATGAACATGGATTCGAAGTTGACCAGCGGCGTGGTTGGGTAATCATCCACTGCTTTAAATGTAACCTGGTAAGGCAATAACTGAATTTCGGAGCAGGAAGGTGTCCAGTTAAAGGTGCCGGTAACAGTTCCCACGTTTGAAACATCCGGGAAGGTGGCTGCAGGAGTTCTGCTGAACGGGCCGCCGGTAGCGCTTAGCGTGATGCCATTGCCTTCCGCATCTGTGGAAGTAACATTAAAATTAAGGGGTGTTCCGGCTAAAACACAGGTATCGGGCAGGCTGCTGATCACCGGTGCCGTATTGTCGCAGGAAGCAATGTTGATCTGCATATCGCGTACTACTGATCCTATAAAATAACGCTGGTGATTTCCGGGAAATAACCGCCATTCTTCAATCTGGATCGCAATGTTATATTGGCAAATCTGATCGGGTGCGCACCAAACGACATCACCGGTATGGTGGTCGATACTTTCGTAGCTCATATTGGGTGGCAATGTGAACAATCCAATCGGGGCACCGGAAGCATAGCAGGGAATGAGGCTGTAGTACAAACTATCGCCATCCACATCGTATGCACCGGGATTGTGCTCAAAACACTGGCCAACGCAGCCCTGATCAATGGGAAGCCGCTGCAACACGCTGGAATTATTGGCGCCAATAATATTGTTGATCACCAGAACGGTATGTAAATAAAAAGAAACAATGTCGGAATTGCCGTTATCAATATTGCAAATGCCTGCGTTACGGTTGGAGATGTTGACGGAAATGGTATACACGCCGGGGCCTTTATAAGTATATGTAGTTTGGTAAATATTGAGGCGGGTATTTGCAACACCAACAAGCAATATTCCGTCTGAAGTAGAAGGGCAGTTTGTGCCAGGAGTCATTCCATTTACACGCGGTGCCACAGCTGTATCGCCATTGCCGAAATGAACATTTACGGAACAATCGTCTACGGAAGTACCCAGCGTATTGCTATATGTTGTAACGGTAACGAGATAAGTATATCCTCCAAGACTTTGATAGGTAATTTCTCCTGCGCGAAGATGCGATGCAAATAGATTGCAGGAAGCAGTGAGTAGAATAAATAAGGCAAGTAAAAACCGTTTCATTTCATAATGTTATCCAACCTGTAACTCAAAAATACGCAATTTTATTTTATTACGTTGCCCGAAATAATGAATTTTCCGGTACTTAAAATGGTATTTTCTCCTGATAAGCTGTAAAAATACATGCCGGATGATGGCTCTAAAAACAAAAATTCCTTTTCTTAAGACTTAAGAAAAGGAATTCCGTTTAAAATTTAATTATAGATTAATAGTTGATCACCTGTTCTACCATGTTTGCAGGTAGTTCACGGTATTCATATTGTTGCGTTCGCAATTGCGGCTCAAATCCGGCTTCTGCAATGGCTTCCTGGATGCCTTTCGCTGTAAAGCGATGAGGTGCACCGGCTGCGGAAACCACATTTTCTTCGAGCATAATGCTTCCAAAATCGTTAGCGCCGGCATGTAAGCATAATTTAGCTACATCTTTACCAACCGTCAGCCAGCTTGCCTGTATATTGATCACGTTTGGCAGCATGATGCGGCTCATCGCGATCATGCGTATGTATTCATCGCCGGTTACATTGTTGGTGATTCCCTTATGTCGTTTTAATAAAGTGCCGTCGTCCTGGAAAGGCCACGGAATAAATGCTAAAAATCCTTTTGCATCTTTTGGTTTTTCGCTTTGTACTTCGCGGATCCATACGAGGTGTTCAAAACGCTCTTCAATGGTTTCGATGTGTCCAAACATCATGGTGGCCGAAGTGGTAATGTTCAACTGGTGAGCAGCGCGCATCACATCCAGCCATTCGCGGCCGGTACATTTTCCTTTCGAAATCAGGCGGCGTACGCGGTCGTTCAGAATTTCGGCGCCAGCCCCTGGCAAGCTGTCCAAACCGGCTTCTTTCAACGCTTTTAACACTTCCGTATGTGTGGATTTTTCCAACTTGGTGATGTGTGCGATTTCGGGAGGCCCCAGTGAGTGCAATTTTAATTTCGGGTATAATTTTTTGATGGAGCTGAACGTATCTACGTAAAATTTCAAACCCAGATCAGGATGATGGCCGCCCTGCAATAGTAGCTGATCACCACCATATTTCAGCGTTTCATCAATTTTTACCTTGTACGTTTCTATGTCAGTAATGTAGGATTCCTTGTGCCCGGGAATGCGATAGAAATTACAGAATTTACAATTTGCAATGCACACATTCGTTGTATTTACATTACGATCGATCTGCCAGGTGACTTTTCCCTTTTTTCCGTTTTTTTCAACGGAATCGGGTTTTTGGATCTTGCGCAGCTCGTTGGCAACAAACATCAGATCTGCGGTGGCTGCGTTTTTGAAAAGATATACGCCTTCTTCTATACTTAAAAATTCAAAGTTTAACGCACGTTTCAACAGGGATTGGGTATTCATTTTTATGAGTATATGGGCACACTGCCCGATTAATATTGGAGTTCCGCAGTGTAATAAATACCAAGAAATTAGTAAAAAATTAACAAATTCTTTTATTTACATTTACGGTTCTCAAAAGTAAAAATTATATGACTACGATATCTAAAAAATCTACAATAAATAACAACGAGAGTGTTGTTTTGTTGTGCGGAAAATCGTCCAACCTCACAAATTATGGACTAAGCAAAGCAGAGATCGATTTTGTGAAAACCGAGATTGGAGCAAAAGAAAAAAAATGCACAGTCATTAACCAGCTGAGCCGGTATGTGTTTATCCAGCTGATGGAATCGAAAAAAGACCGCTCGCAATACCTGGATTCCATCCGGAAAGCAGCAAGCGTGATGCACACGCAAATTACTGATGCCAAGCTGGAAAGTATTACCGTGGTGGATGTGGAAAATAAAGCGGAAGAAACGCTTGCTTTTGCTGAAGGATTGACCCTGAGCAATTACCAGTTTTTAAAATATAAAAAAGACAAAGTAAAAGAAACATATTCTTTAAAAACAATTGACGTTTATAGTAAAAAGATTGCCGATAAACAAGTGGAGCAACTGAATGCAGTGGCGGAAGCGGTTTTTATTGCGCGCACGCTGGTAAACGAACCAGCTAATTTTTTAACCGCAACACAACTTGGAAAAGAATTTCAGAAGCTGGGCAAACAAGCTGGCTTTAATGTGGAGGTGCTGAATAAATCCAAGATCACATCGCTGAAAATGGGTGGCTTGTTAGCTGTAAACTTAGGAAGTATTGAGCCGCCAACATTTACCATCATGGAATATAAACCGGCCAATGCAAAAAACAAGCAACCGGTGATCCTGGTTGGGAAAGGCGTAACGTATGATACCGGCGGGTTAAGCTTAAAACCAACCACCAACAGCATGGACATGATGAAATGTGACATGGCGGGTTCTGCAGCCGTAGCCTGTACGATTTATGCTATTGCGAAAGCGAAATTACCGGTGCATGTGATCGGCCTGGTGCCGGCAACGGATAACCGTCCTGGCGAAAACGCATACGTACCGGGCGATATCATTACCATGTACAACGGATTGACTGTGGAAATGCTGAATGCAGATGCTGAAGGAAGGATGATCCTGGCGGATGCACTGGCCTATGCTCAAAAATACAAACCGCAGCTGGTGATCGATCTGGCTACATTAACCGGTGCAGCGGTTGCCGCTATTGGTACTTCCGGAATTGTAGCAATGGGAACCGCTTCCGACAGTGTAAAAAATAAATTAAAGCAAAGTGGTGAAAATACGTTTGAGCGCTTAGCAGAAATGCCTTTCTGGGACGAGTATGACGATATGATCAAATCGGAAATTGCCGATATGAAAAACATTGGCGGGCCATACGGCGGCGCTATCACAGCAGGCAAATTTTTAGCGCGCTACATCGATTATCCATGGATGCACTTTGATATTGCCGGCCCTGCGTTTTTATTGTCAAAAGACGGATACCGCATCAAAGGTGGAACCGGAACGGGAGTAAGGCTGTTGTTCGATTACTTTAAAAATAATTTTTAAATTTTTATTCAGTGAAATTGCTTTTTCAAAAATATACATTCATCCTTCTTTTAGTTTTTGCAGGCAGTTGGTGCTTTGCGCAGAAAGAGTCGCTGGTGGTGGCAGAGTATGATGATAATGCTGCTGTAAACCATTTGCAAAACATTGTTTGTTATACGTTTGAGAATGGCATCATGTCCAATAAAGAAGTGCTCCTGTCTGTACCCACGCAAAAAAAAGATCAGAAAGGGGATTACATCCGCTTTGACATCGGTAAAAATAAATTATACCGCAACCGCTACATTATTACCGGTATCGGCAACATCATCGACCTGAAAAACAAAAAAGTGATATTAGCCGAAAAGGACGAATTTGTTGCCTTTAACGGCGACAGTGTGATCTTTCATACCAACGATATTTTTAAAGGAAAATACTATTCGGTATTTAGTTTGAAAAATGAAAAATATCAGAAAGTGGAAAACGCAAACTACAATCCGCTGCCACGGCCGGATGTGGAGGTGGATGAAAGCACGCAACCTTTTACGATCAATGCATATGCAACCAGCGGGAAAAAAGATGTACTGGTGAAAGATGCCGGCTATGGCGAATCACAGCCTTTGATCGGTGATAATGTAAAACGCAAATTTGCCATTTTCTGGCTGGACAACGCCTCATTTTTATACGCCAATTTTTCAAAAGACCAGCATGCATTAAGTATCTATAAAGTAGGAACGGATAAAAGCGCAGAGAAGATCGCAGACATTGATGCTGTTCCGTCTACCGCTGCCAGTGCGTACTTCGAATACGATGCCGATGGAAATATTATATACTCCTGTGGAAAAGGACGTTTTTTAGTGGATGTAAAAAAGAAGAAAGCAGATCCTGTGGTGTATGAAACGATCGGGAATAACTTTTTTGTAGAATCCGTAGAAAACAATAAATACGGGCGCACGATGAAATACGAAAATACCGAGATCGGGAAAAAATGGTGGCGCTTTGATAATGCGCAAACCACAAAAGGATATGCAGCATTGCAAACGGATATGGTGATCGGTGGTGAGCGCTATGCGCAGGGAGTATCGGTATGGAACAGCGTTTCCAAAAAATGGGTGCTGCTGGATATTTCGTCCATCGAAAATGTTATCGGCTGGATAGAACCGTAATTTTGATTAATTTCGCCAATGGAACGCGAATTTAAGTAGGCGCCAGGCTCTGCCTGGTGACATTCGCTGCATAAAACACAGCAAACTTTAAACTCTTGAACTTTAAACTTTGAACTAAAAAAATGTCAGAAGAAAAAATAATTGTTGGAATTTCGCAAGGAGATATTAATGGAATTGGATTGGAAGTGATCATCAAAACATTCCTGGATCCGCAGATCTTCGATATTTGCACGCCCGTTCTTTTCGGCTCGTACAAAACAGCATCCTTTCACCGCAAAGCATTGAACATTGAGGATTTCAGCTTTAACCAGATCAAAGATGTATCCGAGATCAACCACAAACGCGCCAACATTATTAATGTATATGATGAGGATGTGGTGATCGAATTGGGCAAACAAACCGAAACAGGTGGAAAATATGCATTTATTTCGCTGGAAGCTGCAGCTTACGCGCTGGCACAGGGGAAAGTAGACGTGCTGGTTACCGCTCCTATTAATAAGGAAAACATCCAGTCGCCTGATTTTAAATTTCCCGGCCATACCGAATATTTAGATGATCGCTTTGGAAATGGCAACAGCCTTATGTTCTTGGTCAGCGACGAATTGCGTGTAGCAGTGGCAACCGGTCACATTCCGGTTACACGCGTGGCGCAGGAGCTGAGCCCCGAAAAAATTCAGAAAAAGATACAATCACTCTACAAATCCCTGGTAGAAGATTTCGGCATCCGCAAACCAAAAATTGCAGTATTGGGCTTAAACCCCCATGCAGGCGATAACGGCGTAATCGGCGATGAAGAAAAAAATATCATTATTCCTGCTATTAATAAAGCAAAAGAAGAAGGCATGCTTGTTTACGGTCCGTACCCGGCCGATGGCTTTTTTGGGAATGGCGCTTACAAAAATTTTGACGCGGTGCTGGCGATGTACCACGATCAGGGTTTAATCCCGTTCAAAACCATTGCTTTTCATGATGGTGTTAACTTCACCGCCGGTTTACCGGTAGTGCGCACATCGCCCGATCATGGAACAGCATACGATATTGCCGGGAAAAACCTGGCATCGGAAGCCTCCTTCCGCAAAGCCGTTTATACCGCCATCGATATTTATAAAACCCGTAGGCAATACAAGGAGTTAACTGCTAATCCGCTGAAAATCAATCCAATGAAACGAGAACGATAATAAATTAATCCGGTAAAAACATAATTTTATAGCGAAAAAGGGATAAAAAAGCATTATTTTCATCCCATTTTCGCTTTTTTTTGTCAAAATGCTGCCAAAATTTAATTTAAATTAAGGCTTTGAAATAAAGTAGAATTTTTTACCTTTGCGGTCTTTCTCAAAAAGTGAAGTAAAAATGCAGGCAGGAAAAGAATACATTATTCAGTTTGTTGGTTTAGCAATTGGGAAGCATGAATATAAGTTCAGTGTAACAGATCCGTTCTTTGAGCACTTTGAATTTTCAGAAATAAAACAAGCCAGCATAGAGGTTGATCTCACGCTGCTAAAGCAATCAACCATGATGGCGCTGGAGTTTGAGATCAGCGGAACAGTAAAGGTGAACTGCGATCTGTGTACCGAAGAATTTGATCTGCCGATCATGGGAAGCTATAAGCTGATCGTGAAAGTAGGCGGAAGCGATTCGGGTGTTGAGGATGATGATATCATCACCATCAGCGCAGCAGAGCACGAGCTGGATCTGAGGCAATATATTTATGAGTACATTGTGCTTTCATTGCCGATCAAGCGGGTGCATCCTCCCGATGAAAAAGAAAACAGCACCTGTAACCAGGAAATGCTGGAAAAAATTAAAGATTACCTGGTGGATAAAGCGCCCGAAGGCGGCGAGGATGATGAACCGGAAACGGATCCCCGCTGGAACCAGTTGAAGAATATAAAGTTGAATTAAATAAATAGAGTAATAACAATTAAATACATAATACAATGCCACATCCAAAGCGAAAATTATCGAGATCCAGAAGAGATAGCCGTAGAGGTCATGATAAAGCTGTAGCGTCTACACTTTCAACTTGTTCTAATTGCGGAGCACCTACATTATACCACCGTGTTTGTGGAGAATGTGGTTACTACAAAGGCAAATTAGCAGTAGAGAAAAAAGTTTCTGCTTAAAATTGAAGGCTCAGCCATAGCCATTTCAATATCCATTAACAATTAACTTATTTCTTTTTTATGAAGATAGGTATAGATATTATGGGCGGTGATTATGCACCCGAAGCTACTGTTTCAGGTGCTATTTTAGCTTATAATGAATTACCCAAAGATGTTCGGTTGGTGTTGATTGGCGATAGAGCTGTTATTGAGGCCGAACTTGCGAAACAATCTGCTGATGCAGGAAATTTCGACATTGTTCATGCTCCCGAAGTAATAGGAATGGGTGAGCACCCGACAAAAGCATTTTCACAGAAACCCAATTCTAGTATTAGCTTTGGGTTTCATCTTTTAAAGGAAGGCAAGATCGATGGTTTTGCCAGTAATGGAAATACAGGTGCAATGCTTGTAGGCTCCATGTTTAGCGTAAAATCGGTTGCCGGAGTGATCCGCCCCTGTATTACTTCCATTCTTCCCAAAGAGAATGGCGGCGTGGGTTTACTGTTAGATGTAGGTACCAATGCCGATTGTAAGCCCGATGTATTGTACCAGTTTGCGGTACTCGGCTCCCTGTTTGCGGAAAACGTTTACGGGATCAAAAATCCAAAAGTGGGTTTGCTCAACATCGGTGAAGAACCCGAAAAGGGAAACCTGGTATCACAGGCGGCACACGGCCTGATGAAAGATTCAAAAGATTTTAATTTCATAGGAAATATTGAAGGTCGCGACATTTTTAACGACCATGCCGATGTGATCGTTTGTGACGGATTCACCGGTAACGTGGTATTAAAAGAAGCGGAAGCATTTTATACGATGATCAAAAAACGCGGAATAAAAGATGCGTATTTTGACCGTTTTAATTACGAAATTTATGGTGGAACTCCTGTTGTAGGGATCAACTCCACGGTAATGATCGGACATGGGATTTCAAGTAAAACTGCGGTGAAAAATATGCTTTTGCTTACAAAAGATATTGTAAATGCAAAGCTTGCCGATAAAATTAAATTAGCATTTCAATAATGACGAAAGTTACTGCTGCAATTACTGCTGTTGGCGGATATGTTCCCGATTATATTTTGACCAATGCTGAATTGGAAAAATTAGTTCCAACTACTTCCGAGTGGATCGAAACCCGCACGGGGATCAAAGAACGCAGAATATTAAAAGGAGAAGGCTTAGGCACTTCGGATATGTGCGTTAAAGCAATTGAATTGCTGATGCAAAAGCGCGGAATTACGGCGCTGGACATTGACCTGATCATCGTTGGGACAGTAACGCCGGATTTTGTTTTTCCTTCCACTGCCAATGTGATCTGTGATAAAATAGGTGCAACCAATGCATGGGGCTTTGATTTATCGGCAGCATGCTCGGGTTTTGTATATGGGCTTTCTACCGGTGCGCAATTTATCGAAACCGGGAAATATAAAAAAGTAGTAGTGGTGGGTGCCGATAAAATGTCGGCAATCCTCGATTATACTGATCGCTCCACCTGTATCATTTTTGGTGACGGAGCCGGAGCGGTTTTATTGGAAGCAAATACAGAAGGATACGGGATTCAGGATTCGATCTTAAAATCAGACGGTTCCGGTCGTCAGTACCTGCACCAAAAAGCAGGCGGATCGGTAAAGCCGCCATCTCATGAAACAGTAGATGCACGCGAACATTTTGTATTCCAGGACGGGCAACCGGTGTTCAAGCGCGCTGTTGTTGGTATGGCGGATGTATCGGCGCAGATCATGGAGCGTAATGGCTTAAAATCCGATGACGTGGCGTGGCTGGTGCCGCACCAGGCCAACAAGCGCATCATTGATGCTACGGCTGAGCGCATGGGCTTATCGTCCTCGAAAGTGATGCTGAATATCCAGAAATACGGTAATACCACCGGCGGAACAATTCCGTTGTGCCTGTGGGATTACGAAAAACAAATGAAAAAAGGGGATAACATTATTATTTCCACATTTGGTGCAGGCTTTACATGGGGAAGCGTATATTTGAAATGGGCTTACGATACAAAATAATCATTCGTATTTTGTCTTTAGTTATGGAGACGAGTGTAAAAAGACGATTGGACAAAAATTAAAATAAGAACAAAGATTAAAATAGTTGAAAAGGGTTTATTAGTATCAACTTTGAACTTTAAACTTTTGAACTAAATAACAGAGTATTAATTTTAATAATTACCATAATGAAACTGAACGAAATTCAAGATTTAATAAAGTTTGTAGCTAAATCAGGCGTAAGCGAGGTAGAGCTGGAAACCAAAGATGTAAAAATTGTTATTAAAACTCCTGCAGGAAAAAAAGAACAAGTGTTTGTTCAAACATCGGCTCCACAGCAAATGTCGGCCCCGGTTCAGCAATCAGCACCAGCGGCAGATACAAAAGCCCCGGAAGTGAAAGCGCCTGTAGCAAATGATGATGCAAAATACGTAACCATCAAATCGCCGATGATCGGAACATTCTACCGTTCTTCTTCTCCTGACAAACCTGCATTTGTAAGTGTTGGTGATGAGATCTCAGAAGGAAAACCGGTATGTATCATCGAAGCGATGAAACTGTTCAATGAAATTGAATCGGATATCAAAGGGAAAATCGTAAAAGTATTGGTAAACGATGCAACTCCCGTGGAGTACGATCAGCCTTTATTCTTAGTAGACCCTGCTTAAAAAATAGTTTAAAGTTCAAGGTTCAAAGTTGCGTTTTATTAAACACAGCGACTTTGAACTTTGAACTTTGTACTTTAAACTCATTTAAAATATGTTCAAAAAAATACTGATAGCAAACAGAGGCGAGATTGCGTTGCGCATAATTCGTACCTGTAAAGAAATGGGAATCAAAACAGTGGCTGTGTATTCCACTGCCGATAAAGATTCCTTACACGTTAAATTTGCTGACGAAGCCGTGTGTATCGGGCCACCGCCAAGCAAAGATTCGTATTTGAATATTCCGAATATTATTTCAGCTGCCGAAATTACCAATGCGGATGCGATCCATCCGGGTTATGGCTTTTTATCGGAAAATGCTAAATTTTCTAAGATCTGCCAGGAGCACAACATTAAATTTATCGGTGCTTCGCCCGAGATGATCAACTCTATGGGGGATAAATCATCTGCGAAAGCAACCATGATCGCAGCCGGAGTTCCTTGTGTACCGGGATCGGAAGGATTGCTGGAAAGCGCAGAACAGGCAATCGAGCTGGCGCCAAAAGTGGGATATCCTGTAATTATTAAAGCTACTGCCGGTGGTGGTGGCCGAGGAATGCGCATCATCTGGAAAGAGGAAGAGATGAAAGCAAATTATGAATCGGCGAGCAAAGAAGCGGAAGCTGCATTCGGGAATGGTGCGATGTACATGGAAAAATACATTGAAGAGCCACGTCACATTGAAATCCAGGTGGTTGGTGACCAATACGGAAAAGCCTGCCATTTATCAGAAAGAGATTGTTCGATCCAGCGCCGTCATCAAAAACTGGCGGAAGAAACTCCTTCTCCCTTCATGACGGACGAGTTGCGTGAGCGGATGGGCGCTGCTGCGATAAAAGCGGCATTGGCTGTAAGATATGAAGGTGTGGGAACGGTGGAGTTTTTGGTTGATAAGCACCGCAATTTTTATTTCATGGAAATGAATACACGTATCCAGGTAGAACATCCGATCACGGAAGAGGTGATTGATTATGACCTGATCCGTGAACAGATATTGGTAGCGGCAGGTGTGCCGATCTCCGGGAAAAATTATTTTCCGCAATTGCATGCGATCGAATGCCGTATCAATGCTGAGGATCCGTTCAATAATTTCCGTCCGTCACCGGGCAAAATTACAGTGTTGCATACTCCGGGCGGACATGGTGTACGTGTGGATTCGCACATCTACGCTGGTTATACAATCCCGCCGAATTACGACAGTATGGTGGCGAAATTGATTACTGTAGCGCAAACGCGTGAAGAAGCGATCGCAAAAATGTACCGCGCTTTGAGCGAGTATGTAATTGAAGGTGTAAAAACCACTATCCCTTTCCATTTGAAATTAATGAAGGACGAGAACTTTATTAAAGGTGATTATACAACAAAATTTTTGGAAGATTTTGATCTTACGGAGTAAGGTTGCGGATAACGAACAGAAACAAATTTTACGAATCTGTGTGTTTACTGTGTGTTATTTTAATACCCCTGTCAGGGTTTCAAACCCTGACAGGGGTTTTCTTTTTGACAAAAATGCTGAAGAAAATTCACAAGGTTTTAAATTTCTTATTGCCTTTCTTATCTGTGAATCTGTGGCAACAAAGTAAACGCTAATTATTATTTTTTTAATTTTCTCAAGCCAAAGAATATCCCCGTTACAAAAACAATTCCTGCAATTAAAACATAGATAAATGTATTATTTGTTGTTGGGGCCGCTGCGCTTGTATTGCTTGATTTTAATATGCTTTTAGCTGGTTTGGCAGATGCTGCGGTATCCGCTTTTTCCGGGATTAATTTTAAAGAATCGTTTGGCAGAGTGGAGTGCGCAGCAATTATTTTTACTTCGGCAGTGGGTTTAGTATAATCAACAAGCTCTAATAAAGAAGGAACATCTGTATTTATTTTTGTCCAGTTTACTTTATAATTATACGGATCATAATTGACCAGCAGTTGCTTGTAGCTTACATAGCCAAGAGGATTCCGGTCTCCGTATTCTTCATGCGGATCGGGAAGAGGTAATTTTTTTGAATTGTATTTATTAATAAGTGCGGCCATTGCTTTTATCTTTTCATCCAGGGCAGTGGATTTGTCACCATAATATTCCTTTGCCGTTAAATAATATGCACGTGCATATTCCACTGATTTTGTGTTTGCAGAAAGATCACCAAAATCAGTAAATAAGTTTGCCATCAGTGCATTTGGGCCGGGTGTGAACGGAACGCGTTCCTGTAGCTGAATGCCCAGCTGGTAACAAATCATGCTATCATTTTTTTGTTTTTCTGTAAGCTGAAGTACGCTGTTGGAAGTTAAATAAGCAGGGTCTTTTTTGAGCAGTAATTCCGTTTCCAGGATCTTTACATGGATCCATTCACTTCCATCGTGATCGTTTGGATTCAGCTCTATATCACGCCGGATGTATTTTAATGCGCTATCTGGTTGCCCGTTTAATTCATAGGCGGTACCCAGGTTTGCAGCAATTTTATAATCGTTTGGGTAATGGTTATAGATTTCAATCAATAATTGCAGTGCTTCAGCAGATTTCCCAAGCTTTAGAAGGCAAACACTGTAATCCGATAAAAGCATGTAGTTGTGATCCTTTTTTAAGCGGGCTTCGAGCTGTTTTATTTTATCAACGTATGATTCCTTGTCAAAATTTTTATGAAAAACAGGAAGGTCTTCCATTTTTGTAGGATTACCTTTTTTGTCATACGCATAAAAAATATTCAGGCAGGCAATTGATCTATAGCCGCATAAAGTAAAAAGCAGTAAAAGGACAAGGGATTTTTTCATTTTGGCAGTATAGCAAAATATTCATCGTCAATTTTATAATTGGAGATCACGATCACCGGGCGCGAACCGTTTTTATACACGTAATAAAAGTTTTTTTCGTAGGTAAATTTTAAAACATCGGTTTTATATTTCCCGCTTTTAAATGGCTTTTCGGTATGGAAAAAAGAAACCATCTGGTTGTACACATCGTTGTAATTTTTTGAGTAATCATTGTCGAGCCCGGTAATATAAGTGATCTCGGTAATTTGTTTTGATCCTATAATGGATGATAATACGCGGATCTCGCCTTTAATGGAATCGCCACCTTTATCGTTTGAATAATAAACGGCATCCTGCAATAATTTGTTTGGCGTTGGCGCTTTCCGGTCGATCATGAAAATTTGTTTTTTCTTTAATTCATCCGTTACAGTGGTGCGTGCATACGTCATGCAGTTTTTTACAAACCCCATTGTCATTAACTGTCCGAATGATTTATTCGTTAAGAAAAAGGAAAGCAATGCTAATACAATAATTTTATTTTTCATTTTCGTTGAATGTTTTTAAAAGTAGTTCCTTAAAAATACGAAAGGTTTTTTCAAAAGCCAAATCGCAGTACCAGTTACGTTATTTATTACCATAATCCAGCCAGATGTATAGGCTAAGGCTAAACCGGGGTACAAATGTTTTAGGCTTCGTAATATCTGTGATCACGCGATAATGTTCTTTGTAAACGTTTGTTATATCCGCTTCCTTGTACGCATAACCAATGTTAAAATCGTAACTCAAAATTTTAGGGGGAGAATAAATAAAGCCAAGAGAAAGTGCAGTTGAATAATCTGTTTCTTTATAAGAAACAAAAGTCCGGGTGTACAAGGGGTCTTCATATTTTGATTTTTTTCCATACCGCGCAATGATACTGGTGTACAGGCATATTCCGGTTTTTTGCCTCAGCTTTGGAAAATTGTAATAATGCCTGTAATCGATCAAAATTGCTCTTTCGAAGTTGGAATGATCATCACCAACGCCTCTTGCAACACCGGCTGTGTCATGTGCTTCGTCATTGGACCCGGAGTAATAGAAAATAAATCCTTGTATGCCGATCGAATTGTTTTTTAGGAAACCTACGTCAACGCCCAGTAAAAAAGGCAATGCCATATCGTTGCCAATTGGAAGAATAGCTGCGCCAAACCGTATGCCCCAGTTTTGAGAGTTTCCATTCCGGTTGTATGGTGTTAAAATTGGCTTCTTCTCTTTCTTTTTTTTTACAGTTTGATTTTGAACGGAATCAGGAGGAGCTTTTAAAAGACTGTCCTGCTGTGCATACGAAAGCGATGTTGTCATGCAGATAAGAAGAAGAACACGAAAAAAACAGATCATGTGATTAGCTAAATTTTAGAGTAGTTGCAATTCGTACGTTAGATTTTTACGTGCAGCTGTTTCGAATTTGTTAAAGAAAAAATCGGTTTTAAAAATCCGTTCCATGTTTAAAAAATGCTGCATCACTTTTTTTCTTCCGGGATTGTAAAGGAAATCGGGATAAATGGAATATTCCTTTCGCACATTTTTAAAATAATCAATGTAAGCATCCCGGCTTTGTCCTAATATGGAAAGATCCGCATCGGTAAACAAATTTATATCATTGTCATTACTTTGTGTATGTGCTTTGGTGGCAAGGATTTGTGCAACGCAATTTTTTATTTTATCAGCAGGAAAAGAAATGGATATTAATCTTTTTTCGGCCAGTACTGCACTTTTTTCTTCATTGTCTTTCGCGGAAGCGTTATAAATAACATCGTGATAAAACACGGAAAATAAAACAGTGTCCCAATCGCTGATCTGCGTTTTTATTTCGCCGAGCTGGCTTACCAGGTTATCAAGATGGGTAAGCGTGTGATAGTGACGCTTTTTACCGGAATAATTTTTTTCAATTTCTTCCCAAAGCGTATTGATCAGGCGATCATCATTCGTATACTTTTTTGCTAGTGTTATAAATGTTTGCTGCAGCATTATTCCGGGTAAAAAATCGTTAATAAATGTAATCAAATTACCACAAATTTAAAATTACGGTTTTAATAAAATGCAATTTCGATGGATCGTACGTTGGTTCCGGATCTCTTTGTCTATCTTTAAAAAATGAAAAATGCCCTATGACTAAACCGAATGAAGGAATGCCGGATCTGATCGCTGCAAAGGAACGGGATTATTTATACACGAAAATATCCAAGATCCCGGGTGCAGGAATGGGTCTGTATACTGCGATAAAGATTTACAGGAATGAACGCATTTCTCTTTTTAAGGGAGAGATTTTGTCCGACAGGGAAGCGGCGATCCGGGCAAAAAAGCGGGAAGATGGCTATTTTATCAGTATGCCGAATGGAACCATTATGGATTCGCGCGAAGTGGATTGTTATGCAAAATATGCTAATGATGCCGCAGGATTAAGAGTATCAGGCTTTAAAAATAATTCCATTATTGCATTGGATCAGCAGGATAAAGTGTGTTTAATTGCAACGCGTACCATCAGGATCGGGGAAGAGATCTTGTGCGGCTACGGAAAAGAATACTGGAAAAATTTTTTGAATACGAATTGATTTAATTATGGGCAATACGAATCCTGCCCGCTTTTATAAAGCAGCTTCTGGAATTAAAAAAACATATTAAAAACGATTCTTAATCGTTCTCTTTCTGTTTAAAAATATAATACAGGTCTTTTTCCAACGGTGAATAACCGTATTCATAGCAGAAAAAATAATCCGCACCTTTTTGATTCCGGGAAATGTTGGTGTAATAATGAAAGTTGAATCCTTTTTTCAGGAGCTTCATTTTAGAAATTCTCGATTCCAGTGTTTCCTCCGGTGTCAGCTCCTTTAAAATTTTCCTGTTCCTGCGCAGCATACTGTTTACGTCTTTCACGTAATTGTCGTTGGTGTGGTATGCTTTGTTGTTAAACGTGTTCCGGCAGAGTTCCGAACAATATTTTTTGTCGATTCGCCCAATAACCGACTCTCCGCATTCAATGCATTCTTTATTCATAAAATTATTTAAGAGGTTATAAGAAAAATGATTATTCCTAGTAATCATTTTTTCTTGCTGCGATAAATATAGAACATTTATCCGTGTGCAAATGCTTAACATTTTATTTAACAGGATATAAATAATTAACACACAGCTGCCCTGTAAAATTTGATTCACATTTGCAGCGTCAAATAACAAGGCGTTTATTGACGTAATCATTAATCACTAAAAAAAATAAAAAGTATGAACGCATTACGGAACAAAGTGCAATTGATTGGGAACCTGGGAATGAACCCCGAAGTAAAAACGTTTGGTGACGGAAAAAAGCTTGCAAAGATGAGCATCGCTACAAACGAAACGTATAAAAATTCGAAAGGCGAGAAAGTCACGGAAACCCAATGGCACAATTTAATTGCATGGGGGAAAACTGCAGGGATCATCGAAAAATACCTGGTAAAAGGAAGTGAGATCTGTGTGGAAGGAAAATTAATTAACCGGAATTATACTGATAAAGAAGGTGTAAAGCGTTACATCACCGAAATTCAGATCAATGATCTGCTGATGATCAGTGGAAAACCAGCGTAATGCTATATGAGAATAAAAGGAGAGGGGCGGGAGAAAAAAACCTTCTGATTAATTTTTCAGAAGGTTTTTTAATTTATATAAAAAAAGCGCTTCCGTTGTGGAAGCGCTTTCTGTTTTTTTATGAATGCTTTTATTTTTTATTCATTCCCAGTAATTCTTTTACTGCATTGTTTGCATTTACAAACCCGGCGGTAATGCATAGCTCTGTCATTTTTATTTTTTTTCTTTTTTTACCCGGTATTTTTACTTTCTTTTTATACGTAACAACGGTTTTCATCAATACAGTGCGTACCTCTGCGGCTTTCAGGTCAGGGAAATATTCGCGGATCAATGCTGCAACACCTGCTGTTGCAGGAGATGCCATACTTGTTCCGGATTCGGTGGTGTATTTATTGTCGGGGATGGTAGAATAAATATCAACACCCGGAGCAAAAAAATCTACTTTTGTTTTTCCATAGTTAGAAAAATCACCGATTATTTTTTTACCTTTTTTATAGCTGCTTGCACCTACTTCGATCCAATTGCTGGCTGTTGTTCCATCCAGCATATCGCGGCTTGGATATGAGTTATCCACATCTTTGTCTTTCGATTCATTTCCGGCAGCATGGATCAATAATACATCTTTCGACAATGCATACTGAACGGCTTCGTCCACCACTTTTTTATCCGGTGAATAATATTTACCAAAGCTCATGTTGATCACTTTTGCGCCATTATCAACAGCATAACGAATGGCATTTGCCACATCTTTATCGCGTTCATCCCCGTCAGGGACAGCGCGTATCACCATGATTTTTACATTGTCGGCAATCCCGTTGATCCCGATGCTGTTGTTGCGGATCGCTGCAATGATACCGGCAACGTGCGATCCGTGCAATGCATCCGGCCCTTTCACATGGTTGTTGCCATAATAGCGCTCATTCGGATTATTAGGGTCATCGCCTACCACATACTGACGGATCGAATCCACATTCATCTTGTTGTATTTCGCATTGTTGATGATCATATTGGCGCCTTGAGTTACCTGTTCGTCCAGGTCTTTTGCATTGATCACGGCAAGGATTAGTTTCATTCTTTTTTTGATCATTTCATCCTGTGCATTGTCAGGTACAAATTGTTTTAACGCATCTTTACTAAACGGTTGTTTTGTTTGAGTTTTTACCTTATTGATAAAATCCGACAATACTGCCAGCTGCTGCGCCTGCTGATCCAATTGTGTCTGCGCTTTTAAATATTCAGGCTTGATCTTGTCCTGGAACTCTTTGTATTCTTTTGCATCATCACCGCTTAGTGAAGCGGCATTTACGTTTTTGAATTTTTTATTCATCTTCTGGTACATGCGTGCCAGCTCGGTTGCTTCATAATTGATGTCACCGTTTTTTCCGCCCAAAAAGCTCCAGCCATGCACATCATCAATGTACCCGTTTTTATCATCATCGATCCCGTTATCCGGAATTTCGCCCGGGTTGGTCCAGATAATGTTTTTCAGATCTTCGTGGTCCACATCCGTACCGCCGTCGATCACAGCAACAATAATAGTTTGTGATGTTTTTCCTTTTAATGTTTTATAGGCTTCTTCCGCACCGGTCCCGTATACTTTATCGGCAGCAGGGTCAAGTGTCTGCCAGTTGTCGGGCGCTTTTTTCTGGGCAATGGCAATGGTTGAAATAAATAAACCAATCAGGATTGAGATTTTTTTCATTTAGTATATTTTGGTTTTAGAGTATCAGGAATAAAAATAAAATTAATAAATGATTTGAGACCAGCAGAAATATTTTTTTGAAAGGCGGTATTTGGTTATGAACGGAACAGAAGCAAAAACGCCCACCGGTTAACCGGTAGGCGTTTTTTTAATGGAATGTTAAGCGATTAACAAAGCTCGTCGAATGCCATTTGTAAATTATCAGCGATCATTTGAGCGCTGCGTCCTTCAATGTGATGACGTTCTACAAAGTGAACCAGCTTACCATCTTTGAACAGCGCAATTGCCGGTGAGGATGGCGGATATGGCGCAAAATGTTTGCGTGCTTCTGCTACTGCTTCGGTATCAAAGCCTGCAAAAACAGTCGTAATCCGATCGGGGCGCTTATTGCCCGCTACCGCTAATTTAACTCCCGGGCGTGCAGCACCGGCAGCACAGCCGCAAACAGAATTTACAACTACCAGCACGGTTCCTTTGCTGTTGATGGCAGCAGTTACTTCGTCGGGGGTTGTCAGGTCTTCAAAACCAACGGTCACAAGCTCTTGTTTCATTGGTAATACAATACTTTCAGGATACATATTTGTGTTTTTTTAATTTGTTAGGACAATTTTATTATTGTGCATACAAAATTACTAAAAAATCGGGTATCCCTGTGGATAAAAAAGCGCTTGACATTGTCCACTTTTTTTTTAATTTAGCTTCCTTATTTAACTATTGGTCTTTTAAAAAAAATCATTTGTCTACAAAAAAATGATTTTACAATCCGGCCAGGCTAAGCATTATTATAAATAAACCATCTATAATTGAACAGTACAATGAGAAAACATCTACTTAACGGCCTTGTAACGTGTATCATCCTGATTTGCAGCAATTTTGCATTTGCACAGGCGCCAACAACAGGCGCAAGCGGGTTGGTATCGGTTGGAAAAACCACCAGCTACATTTCACTTAACTGGACATCCGGTAACGGTACCAAGCGTATTGTTACCTGTGCTTTGGCTACCAATGGAGCAGTAAATCCAACGAATGGTGCAAACTATACCGCCAGCTCTACGTTTGGTTCGGGCACCTATTTAGGTACCGGTAACTATTGTGTGTACAACGGAACATCGTATGGCTGCACAGTGTTTGGCTTAGCAGCTAATACCGATTACCGTTTCAGGGTATATGAATACAATACATCGGTAGGGGTGCCGTATTATAACATTTCCTCGTATCCTACCATTTATGAATATACGCTGGCAACTGAACCTACAACCGGGCCTGGCTCGCTTTCATTTTCCAATGTAAATACCACCACAGTAACGCTTACGGATGTGCTCGGTAGCGGTACGTATAACCTGATGGCAGTGCGTGCATCCACCGCTTATGCAAATAATCCGGTAGACGGAACAGATTATGGCTCAAGCAGCGCTTACGGATCCGGAGGCAATACTGCCGGGACTATTCCTTATTCGTATGTAGTGTATGATGGTACCGGTTCAGTGGCAAACGTGAGCAACCTTGCAGCAGGAACAACGTATTCGGCAGCAGCATTTACGTATAATGGTTATTCCGGCGCTAATAATTACAACACCAGCTCTTATCCGGCTACCACATTTACAACCCTGGCGGCAGAGCCTACCAGTGGATCCAACCTGTTATCATTTACCAATATTACCGATAACTCCATGACGGTGAGCTGGACCATCCCAGCCAGCGGCGGCGGAGCGTATCGCATTGTTACCTGTAAAGCGGGTACTGTAAATACGGCGCTGCCTGTGGATGCAACTTATTATGCGGCGGGCCCAACTCTTGGAACCGGTAGCCAGTTGGGAACATCGGGCGCTTATGTGGTATACAACGGTGCCGGAAATTTTGTGAATGTAACCGGTTTGTCGAATACAACCAATTATTGTTTTTCGGTATTTGAATACAATGTAGCAACAAACACCTATAACAATACTTATAATTATAATACTTCTTATTACCCGAATGATTATCAGCAAACACTCACCAATGAACCTACTGTTGCACCATCGGGCTTAACGTTCAGCAACATTACATCCAGCTCGGTACGCGCTACCTGGGCCAATGGAAATGGTGCTAACCGCATTGCGGGTGTGGCTGCGGGAAGAAAACAAACGGGGCTTGCATTTGATGGAACAGATGATTATGTATCGGTACCCAACGAATCTGCATTTGACCTTAGCAACATGACGATTGAGGCATGGATCAAAGTAAATGCATTTACGGTTTCCGACCAATCCGTTATTACCAAAGGAAATGATGGCTGGGGAATTTCCAGGAACGGTACAAACAATTCACTTAAATTTACAATCACCACCCCGTTTTTATTTGGTGGGACCATCAATTATTCCGTATACGGGAACCGCAGTGTAAATGACGGGAAATGGCACCACGTGGCTGCTACGTATGATGGCTCGCAAATGATCCTGTACATTGATGGTGCGCTGGATGCGTACAGTAACGTTTCTCTCACACCCAACAATTCAGCTTCGCCGGTTTACATTGGTTCCAATGCGGCTGTGTCGGGCACCAATTTTAACGGGCAGATAGATGAAGTTAGGATCTGGAGTGTGGCCAATCCCTATTACATCATCAGGGATAACATGAACAAAACACTGGTAGGAAATGAATACGGCTTAAAAGGATATTGGAAGCTGGATGATGGTTATACCAGCACCAGTACTGCCGTTAACTCTTCTTTCACCAGCGGGTTAAATGCACAATTATTTGGTTTTTCATCGTTTGCGCCTGCAACATCTTTTACCGAGACCAGCGGCTGGATCCATTCGGGAGCAGTGGTAAATGTACCGCTTGATTTTAGTTCTTATTTTGACAATACCGTATTTATGTCGAATACCAGCACCAGCTTTTATTACGGCAATTTATACTATACAGCATACCGTGGGCCGGATAGTACTACTGTAAATGTCACCGGGCTTTCGCCGAACTCCTATTATACATTTGGTGTATTTGATTATAACGGAACTTCCGGTAATAATAATTATCTGGTAAATAATTACGCGATCGGCGAAGTGCTTACATCTGCTGTAGTGGCGCCGGTAATTACTTCATTTACGCCTGCTGCCGGTTTTATCGGTTCCATTGTTACTATTAATGGTAGCGGCTTTAATGCAACACCGGCAAACAACACGGTGTACTTCGGTGCTACCAAAGCAACAGTGCTTACGGCCAATGCCGGGGGAACTATCCTTACTGTAAAAGTGCCGTCGGGCGCTACGTTTGAGCCCATCTCTGTTACCAACAATACGCTTACAGCATATTCTGCTAAACCCTTTAATGTAACATCGCCTTGCGGAAGCTCCACATTTACAGCCACTACGCTGAATGCCGGAACATCAGCCACCGGTTATTATCCGGACAACATCAGGATCACTGATTTTGACCAGGACGGTTTGCCCGATATTATTGGTTTGTACCAATACGGTTATACTTCCATTACCCGCAATACATCTACCTCCACAGGAGTGAACCTGAGCAGCTCACCGGTATATATTTATGATGGAAATGCATCAATTGCAGATTTGGATGTTGCCGATTTTGATGGCGACGGACGTACAGATATTTTGGCAGGGAATTCCTACAACTCCAACGGTTCTTTTATCATAACACGTAACACAAGTACACCTGGAAATGTGACTACCGCTGCAAATGTTGAATTTGCAGGCATTTCAGGCTACACAGTAAGTGATGTGAAGGTGGCCGATTTTGATAAGGATGGCAAGCCGGATGTGATCATGACTTATGCTAACAATTACATGTCGTATTATCGTAATACCAGTTCCATTGGCAACATAACGTTTGCGCCCAGAACAGACCTGGGTGTTTTTTCCAGTGCAGTTTTTAACAGCATGGCAGTGGGAGATATAGACGGCGATGGGAAAATAGATGTTGCTTTTGCAGAAGGCACCAACTCTACTATCCAGGTTTTCAGGAACACGAGCAGTATCGGTTCTATTTCATTTGTATTGTCGTCGGTAACGCTTACAGGAACAATTACCGGTGTAACCATTGGCGATATTGATAACGACGGTAAGCCCGAAATTTTATACGGCGCAAGTGCAAGCACCGTTGGTATTTTGAAAAACAATTCCACTCCGGGGACCATAAGTATTTCTACCTCGCCAACTGTATTAACTACCCTGGGCTCCACACCCGACAATATTAAATTAGGCGATCTTGATGGTGATGGTAAAGCCGATATTACAGTTGGTTATGTTTCAGGATCGTATGTTTCCATCTTTAAAAATAACAGTACTGCAAGTATCAGTGTAGCAACAAAAAATGATTTCCTGATGGCTGGTGGCAATAGTCCTGCAGTAGTTGCTGTGGCAGATATGAACGCCGATTCTAAAATGGATGTATTGTCGGTTACCAACGGACAAAACTTCTCCTATTTCCAGAACAACATCAACCCATTGGCAGCCGAACCAACGGTGCAGGCTAGTAACCTGGTATTCTCCGCTGTAACGACTACACAAATGACGTTGACATTTACACCGGGAAATGGCGCCAATAAAGTAGTGTTTGTACGTGCAGCCAGCTCGCCGGCATTTAGTCCCTCGGATGGTGTAAGCTATGTACCGAATACAACTTTCGGAAGCGGAACAGATTTGGGCGCCGGAACGTATTGTGTATTTGATGGGAACGGAAGCGGCGTAACCGTAACCGGATTGTTATCCAACACTAATTATATATTCAGTGTATACGAATACAATGGGTTATTGACCTGTCAGTACAATTACATGCCTAATTCAAGCAGTAATAGTGCAGCACAGGCAACCAATAACAATCCACCTACATTAAATGCAATCTCAAACCCGGCATCCATTTGCCAAAGCTCCGGGTTGCAAACCATTAACTTATCAGGTATCGGAACCGGCTCCGGCAACGAAACACAAACATTAACAATCACCGCAACATCCAGTAATACCGGCTTGATCCCAACGCCAACAGTGAATTATGTAAGTCCGGGCGCAACCGGAACGTTAACATATACGCCTGTTGCAGGAGTTTCTGGAACTTCCCTGATCACGGTAACAATTAATGATGGCGCAACAAACAATAATATTTTAACACGCACATTTACCGTAACGGTAGATCATACACCAACGGCATCCATTGCAGGCCCTAACCAGCAAATCTGTCCGGGTGTTGCAACACTGGCAGGAAATACACCGGCATTCGGTACCGGCGCCTGGTCGATTGTGTCCACCACCAACGGAGCAATTACGGTTACTGCACCGGGTAATCCAACATCCACGGTAACCAATTTTGCCATCGGTGATTCAGCAACATTCCAATGGACGATCAGCAATGGTTCCTGTGCAACTTCTTCGAGCATCATGCGGGTGAAACGCAACAGCTGTCCTACAACAGCCGATTTTACAGCAAGCTCTACCACACAATGCCTGAGCGGAACACCGGTAATTACCTATACCGATGCCTCCATTGCTGCAGGTGCAACTATAACTTCCTGGAGCTGGAACTTCGGCCCGGGTGCATTTCCTGCTACGGCAACAGGGCAGGGGCCACATACGGTTTCGTATTCAACAGCTGGTGCAAAAACAGTATCGCTGCAGGTAACGGATAATTTAGCAGCTACCGATTTTGAGATCAAAACAGGATTTGTAACCATCAACGATGTGCCGGATCCTGCTTCCAACGTATCTGGTTCTGCAACAGTTTGCCAGGGACAAACCGGCGTAACATATTCGGTGCCGCTGATAAATAATGCAAGCGGTTATGTTTGGAATTTACCAAGCGGCGCTTCACTTATCTCTGGTGTGAATACAAACAACATTACCGTAGATTATGGTGCAGCTTCCATTTCCGGCAACATCAGCGTAAGAGGTATAAATGCCTGTGGTAACGGAACATTATCGGCAAATTTCCCTGTAACGATCAATCCATTGCCAAATGCAGCGGCTGCGATCGGTGGTGCTACAACCGTATGTGACGGCGCAACAGGTGTTACCTACAGTGTTCCTTCCATTTTAAATGCAACATCCTACAGTTGGTCGGTACCGGGCGGTGTAACCATCATCGGTGCAACCAATACCAACACCATTACTGTAAACTTTACAAGTGGTTTAACAGGCGGTGTAATTTCGGTGATGGGCGTTAACTCCTGCGGAAATGGTGTGAGTAACAACATTAACTTTATTGTAAATCCATATCCCGGAATTGCCGGTACCATTGTCGGACAAACATCCATTACAACTTGCCCTTCTACTTCCGGAGTTACCTATTCCATTCCCCTGGTAAGCGATGCAACTGCTTATAACTGGACGGTTCCAACAGGAGCTGCCATTGTGGGCGGTACAGGTAGCAACAGCATTACAGTGGATTACGGCGCTTCTGCAATTTCCGGAAACGTTACGGTGATGCCTGTAAACAGCTGTGGAAACGGAACAGCAGCATCATTGCCGGTGATAGTAAACACAATGCCTGCAGCGGCAGGATCAATTGCCGGTAGCGATACATTAACACTTTGTCCTGCTTCAAATTCCATTACTTACACGGTAAGTCCGGTATTTAATGCCAGTTATTATACATGGTCGGTGCCGGCAGGCGCAACGATCATAAACGGCGATAGTACCAATTCAATTACTGTGAATTACAGCAGCGCAGCAGCTTCTGGCAACGTTAGCGTATCCGGGCAAAATGCCTGTGGCGCAGGAGCGCCTTCTACATTAAATATTTATGTAGCGCCGGTTCCAACGCAGGAATTGTGTATGGTATCGGTAGATACAGGTTCGACTTACAATATTATTACCTGGGAAAAACCAATGGCGACGGACATTGACAGTTTCCGTATTTACCGCGAAGTATTGAGTTCGTTTGTGCACATTGGCTCCGTACCGTATGATTCATTAAGTGAATATGCAGATAATGTATATTTACCTGCTGCAGATCCTAACACGACCAATTTCCGGTACAAAATTTCGGTAATCGATACATGTGGAAATGAGAGTGCACTGAGCAATTACCACCGTACAATTTTCTTACAGGCCAACCAGGGAGTAGGCGGTGTGATCAATTTAAGCTGGGTACCTTATGAAGGAGCAAGTGTTGATTTTTACCGCATCTTACGTGATACAACAGGCACCGGAAATTTTGTGCCGATCGATTCCGTGCCGGGTGTAAATACCGTTTACACGGATGTGGCTCCGCCGGTAAGCGCTGCCAATATTGGTTATTTGCTGGAATCTAACTGGACAGTAACTTGTACGCCAACGCGTGCAACGGTAAATACAACACGTTCCAACATCAAACATGTTGGATTGATCACCACCGGTAATATCGAACAGGATATTATGAATGCAGCGATCAATGTATATCCGAACCCTGCCTCCGATGAAATAACAGTGGAGTATCCGGTAGGATTTAAAAAATACACGCTGATGATATTTGATGCATTGGGACAAATGGTATACAACGAAGAGCTTGCAGATGAAGGATCCTATAAAGGAACACTTACACATAAAATGAATGTAAGCTCGCTCACCAAAGGTGTTTACATTGTGAGTATACAAACCGAATACGGCAGCACATTCAAACGCATCATCATTCAATAATAAAAAAATTAAAAAAAGCAACGGGATTTTATTCCGTCGCTTTTTTTACAAAACAGTGCTCCGTGAGGAGCTAACTGTTATAAAAATATAGTTTGAATGCATGAGAAGCTCCGTAGGAGCAACCTGCAATTAGCCCCGGAGGGGCGGCCTGTAAAACAAGCAGTTCGAATCATATTTTTTATCATAAAAATCATGATGATTTGCGTTCCTTTTTATTTTAAATAATCAACTGATGGCAGGATGCCATCAAATAAATTGGCACGAATGGGACACTCGCGCCTACACAAAAATAATTCGTATAGTTCTACACAGATTCGTACATTCGTAAAAATTCGTTATTCGTAATAAATAATCCATACATAAAAATGCAAAAAATAAATTTTTTAAAAACGCTGGCAATTCTTTCATTGATTGCAACCAACGCTTTCGCACAAACAAAACTGGTAGAAAAAATAAACCGTAAAGGCACCGAGCTGGTGATCCCTTACGAAAAATATATATTGCCAAATGGCTTGACCGTGATCGTGCACGAAGATCATTCCGATCCGATCGTATATTTTGATGTGACGTATCACGTAGGCTCTGCCCGTGAGCAGGAAGGCCGTTCGGGTTTTGCACACTTTTTTGAGCACATGATGTTCCAGGGTTCGGAGCACGTGGCGGACGACCAGCATTTTAAAGTCGTGACCGAAGCTGGTGGAACATTAAATGGCAGCACTACAACTGATCGTACCAATTATTGGGAAGTATTACCGTCTAATCAGCTGGAAACAGCATTTTGGCTGGAAAGCGACCGTATGGGTTTTTTGCTGGATTCGGTAACGCAGAAAAAATTTGAAGTGCAACGCGAAACTGTTAAAAATGAGCGCGGACAAAATTATGATAACCGTCCGTATGGATTAGCGCAGGAACGAATTTCTGCCGCATTGTATCCTCAAACCCATCCGTATAACTGGTTAACGATCGGCTATATCGAAGACTTAAACCGGGTAGATGTAAACGATCTGAAAAAATTCTTTATGCGTTGGTATGGTCCTAACAATGCAACACTTACCGTTTCGGGAGATGTTACTGCTGCCGATGTGATCAAATATGCAGAAAAATATTTCGGGCCGATCCCGCGTGGTGCAAATGTAGAATCGCAACTTGTTATGCCGGTGGCCCTGGACAAGGATCGTTACATTTCGTATGAAGATAATATCCGCCTGCCACAATTAACATTTACATTCCCGACAGTTGCGCAACACAGTGATGATGAAGCGGCACTGGATGTATTGGCCGATATCTTAGGCGGAAGCAAATCTTCCATCTTCTACAAAAACTTTGTAAAATCACAAATGGCACAATCGGCAAGTGTGTATGATGGCACGCAGGAGCTTGCCGGCGAATTTAATATTACCATCCGTACTACGCAGGATAAATCAATGGCGCAGATGGATTCGCTGGTGCGTGCTTCGCTTGCGGAGTTTGAAAAACGTGGCGTGACCGATGATGACCTGAAAAAATTCAAAGCCGGATTTGAAACGCAAATGGTGAATTCGCTTACCAGCGTTCAAGGCAAAGGGAGCATGCTGGCGGCGTATCAAACATTTACCGGTAACCCGAATTACATCACCAAAGAAATTGAGGCGTATAACAAAGTAACAAAAGAAGATGTGTTGCGTGTTTACAACACATATATCAAAAACAGACATGCGGTAATACTCAGCATCTATCCGAAAGGAAAACCGCAGATGGTGGCCAAAGCAGATAATTACACGATCCCTGCACGTATCACTACAGCTGTGGAAAGCGCTGATTATAAAAATTTGGTATACAATAAAGCAAAGGATAATTTCGACCGGAATATACAACCAAAAGGCGGTGCCAATCCTGTGATTGTTCCACCGGATTACTGGACAGAAAAATTTGATAATAAATTAAAAGTGATCGGCGCAAAAACAACCGAGATCCCGAGTGTGACCATACAGGTGAGTATTGAAGCCGGTCACCGTTATGAAAATAAAAATCAGGCTGGTATCGCCGGGTTAACAACCAGCATGATGAATGAGGGAACAGCGAAATACACTGCGGAGGAGATCGGTGAGAAGCTCGACCGTTTGGGAAGCTCTGTGAATGTTTCCAACGGAGCGGAAAACATTTCGGTGTACATTTCATCGCTTACAAAAAACCTTGATTCAACCATTGCGATAGCAGAGCAAGTCATGATGCATCCGCGTTTTGACAGTAAAGATTTTGAGCGTATTAAGAAACAACGCCTGGAAGCCATTGCCAACCAGGCAACACAGGCCACCACGATCGCAAACAATGTGTATGCAAAATTAATTTATGGCAACGGAAGCGTAATGGGTACATCATCTCTGGGGACAAAAGAAACCGTAGAAAAAATCACGCTGGACGATGTAAAAAAATACTACGCGGATAATTTTTCCCCTGGTATCGCATCCATGGTTATTGTTGGTGATATTGATAAGGATGCAGCATTGACTAAATTAAGCTTCCTGAAAAAATGGAGTGGAAAAGAAGTGGTGCATGCAGCAGCGCCGGCATTGCCAACAATTGATAAAACACGTATTTACCTCGTGAACAAAGAAAAAGCGCCGCAATCAGAAATTCGTATCGGTTACATGGCAATCCCTTATGATGCCACTTCCGATTATTACAAAGCAACTGTCATGAATTATGTATTGGGTGGCGCATTCAACAGCCGCATCAATTTAAATTTACGCGAGCTGCACGGCTTTACCTACGGTGCACGTTCAGGATTTGCAGGAACAAAATTCGCAGGCCCATACACCGCAAGTGCCGGCGTAAGAGGCAATGTAACCGATAGCTCGGTAATGGAATTTATGTATGAGATTAAAAAATTTGCTGATAATGGGATCACACCGGAAGAGCTGGCATTCACAAAAAGCTCGATCGGTCAAAGTGAAGCATTAAAATATGAAACACCGATGCAGAAAGCCGGGTTCATGGGCCGCATCCTGGACTATAATTTAGGAAAAGATTTTGTGGAGAAACAAAATGCGATCCTGAAAAACATTACACAATCCGAGATCAACGACATTGCAAAAAATCGTTTGCCATACAATAACATGATTATTTTAGTGGTAGGAGATAAAGCAAAAATATACGACGGTTTGGTAAAATTAGGATACGAGGTAGTGGAGCTGGATACCGATGGAAATCCCGTAGCAGTGAACACGCCTAAAAAAGAAGAAGAAAAAAAAGCGGAGGCACCAACCGAAGCTCCGAAAAATCCAAACCCGCAGCCACCGGCAAACGGAAAACCCAAAGCAAAAGGGAAAGTAACAACACCGCGCTAAAATTATAAAAGGCAGATCGTGGAGAGAAACGATCTGCCTTTTAAGCCTTAGACAATGGGTTTTTGGAGCGTCTATGGTTTTCCTTTTATAATGATAGTTCGAGAGAGCGAATTATACAGTAATGGAAAATGAAAACTCATTAATTTACTAAACCTGTAACAAGGCTATAACCTGATTCTGTTTCAAATCTGAATTTTTAACTTTTAGCGGGCAATTAGAGGTGAATCCCTTAAAATTTGCGGTGGAAAAAAGCACAAAAAAGAAGTTGGGGAAAAATATAATCAACGCTTTTTTTGGAAAAAGGTTTTCATCAATGCTGCACATTCTTCGGCAGCCACACCCGGTTTTACCTGTGTTTTAGGATGAAGTAAATTATGGCTGATCAGGTTGTACCCGCGTTTGGTATCACTGGCTCCATAAACTATTTTTCCAATCTGCGACCAGGCCAGCGCGCCGGCACACATCACGCAGGGTTCCAGCGTTACATAAAGGGTGCATTCATTCAGGTATTTTCCGTTCAAAAAATTGGCGGCCGATGTGATCGCCTGCATTTCTGCATGTGCGGTAACATCGTGCAAACGCTCCGTTAAATTATGCGCCCGGGCAATAATGGTATTATTAGCTACCACTATAGCGCCCACAGGTACTTCATCCGCATCAAAAGCCTTTTTTGCTTCTTTCAGCGCTTCACGCATAAAATGTTCGTCGGAAAAAACAGTTAGTTCCATAAAATGATGGGCAAAGCTACTAAAATAATGTTTTCCGGCCGGCCGGTATTTTTTCATGATCCGTCCTGGCTGAATTACCGGGGTTGCTTTTGGTATTATTCATATAATCAATGCTTTAGCAGGCAAATAAAATAATAAAATTTAAATGAAGAACGAACTTGTCCATTAGACGAAATATCTTATTTTAGCCATGAAATTAAAAAATCCGTACATGAAACAAACTTTCCTACTCAAAGTAAGTATTGCTCTTTTACTTCTTACCGGCAGCATGAACCTGTCGGCACAGATCAGCTTTACACAAAACACCAGCAGTGGTTGCGCACCATTGGCAGTTACATTTACAAATACAAGCACCGATCCATCGGCTTACCGGTATGAATGGAGCTTTGGCGACGGAACTCCTGTATTTATAGATACCATGCCCACCAATTTTAGCCACACTTACACTTCGGCGGGGTATTACACTGTTTTTGTAAATGTTTACAATAGTTCAGGTGGTTATGAAGGTTACAGCTATAGCAGCGGCGGCAGCATCCAGCTTGACGGGGGCTCCATCAATGCAGTGGATTCGGCTTGTGTTGGCGATGGCGTTAATTTTTGCGCAAACGGGCAGCTCAATTCTGTTTCATGGAATTTTGGTGACCCGGGCTCGGGCGCTAATAATACATCCACACAGTATTGCCTTACACATGCATACAGCACCAACGGGACGTACACCGTTACCATGGTTTCCAGCGGCAATTGCGGCACAACCACAGTTACAAAAACAATTGTGATCGCTGCGGGTGTATATCCCCATCCTTATGTGTCTCCAAACTCGTACACTTTTTGTCCGGGTGCACCCATGAGCTTTTCAAGCGGTACATTTACAGCTTATAGCTGGAATTTTGGCGACCCGGCTTCAGGGGCAAGCAACATTTCCACGTTACAAAACCCACAACACACCTATTCAACTAACGGATCCTATACTGTTTCGGTAATGGTAACCAACGGTTGTGGAAAAACAGGAAGCGCCAGCAATACGATAAGCATTATTAGTCATCCACCGTTCCCTAATCAATCCTATTTTCGTCTGGATAATTCCGGCCCCGCTTGTCCAGGTACCAACATCAACTTTAATGCACCCGGCGGTTACAATACCTATTTGTGGAACTTTGGTGATGGCTCGCCAACTGCTACAACCACACAATCCAACACCAACCATTATTACGGTGCAACACTTGGAAATTACAATGCTTCTGTAACCATTACCAACAGCTGCGGTGATGATACCGTATTAAATTCAGTTGTGCATATTGCAAGCAATGTGGGCTTTCCGAATCAATCGTGGTTTTCTTTAAATGCACAGCCAAACCCTACTTGCCATGGTGATGCTGTTGAATTTGATGCACCTTCCGGATACCCAAATTACGTATGGGATTTTGGAGACGGGAATACATCTGCCGGCGGAAGCAGCCGTAACTCGCATCCATATACTACAAACGGGACTTACAATGTGGGTGTAACAATTACCAATAACTGCGGCAACGATACCACTATACATGCTTCTGTTGTTGTGAACAATGCAGGTTCTTTCCCAGGCGGCATACAACTATTTGCATCGCCAAATACCAGCTGCCCGAATGATATTATTCAATTCGATGTAAGCTCAAGCGGCTTTCAATCGTATGCATGGGATTTTGGCGATGGAACAACTACAACATCATTAGGATCTCGGATCGAACATGCATATACTACAACCGGCACCTACAACGTAACATGTGTGATCACCAATGGCTGTGGTTTAACGACTACGGTTTCGGGCTCGGTAATCATTACCAGCACCGGCCCGGTAAACCCGGATTTAGGAGTGGAGGGCATTCAGAATCCTTCCTGCCCAACCGATCATGTGTTTTTTAATGTGCATGGCGGACAATCCAATTATACATACATCTGGAATTACGGTGATGGCTCCCCGGCCGATACAACTATCGGATCGGGTGGAACGCACATGTATGGCACTGCAGGGACATACCATGTTACGGTAACAGCGATCAACGGCTGTGGTTCTACACTTACGGTTGCTACTGATGAAGTGATATCGAATACTGCAATGCCAACGCTTGTTGGTTCGGACGGACATCCAACCTGGGGATTTGCAGGCAGTGATGGCGATAATGGTGCAGGCACTACTGCCGGTTGCGTAGGTGATGCGATCGTATTTTATTTTGAAGGAAATGCAGCCAACAATCATTATGATTTTGGTGACGGTACCAGCGGAACAGCGGTGGAACCATTCCTTGTATATGGTGGCGACGGAACCATTCCGGTAACCATTATCAAACATGCTTTTTCAGCAACAGGGAATTACCTGATTACTTTAACACTTACAAACGGTTGCGGCAATACCGTAACTGATACCATGACTGTCCACATTGGCGGCGGACTTGCCGTACAAGGCGATATGACCACATCGCCGCCACCGTTCAGCACCTGTGCACCTATCAGCCTGCTTGCTTTCGGAGGATCCAATTACGCCTGGAATTTTGGTGACGGTGGAACATTATCCACAAGCTCCTCCAGCGTTTCACACACGTATGCAGCAGCAGGCGTGTATGTGGTAAGCGTACTTGTAACCAATGGCTGCGGAAATACAGCTACTTTCTCGCGTTCCTTAACAGTAACAGGTGTAGGCGGACCGGCAGTTTCATTAACATCTTCCAATTCGCCAACCTGTGTGAACGGAGGTAATGGAAGCGCTACCATTGCGGTAAGCAGCGGACAACCGCCTTATACCTTTGCCTGGAACGATGCTGCTGCACAAACAACCGCAACCGCAAACAGCTTACCGGCAGGCTTGTATTATGCAATAGTAACGGATAACATCGGATGTGCAACCACATTTGCTGTTTCTATTCCTGCAGCGGCACCAATTGTTCCGTCGATCAGCACCACAACCACTGCCTGCGGTAGCGCAAGTGGAACCGCAACAGTAGCAGTAAGCAGCGGAGGAACATCACCATACAATTATTTATGGTCAACCGGAATTACAAATACCACAGCAACAGGCCTTGCAGCCGGAACCTATTCGGTAACCGTTACCGATGCACATGGCTGCAGCTCATCGGCAACAGCCAGCGTGAGTGAAAATGGCGGTGCTACACTTGCATTGAACACCGTTACAAATGCTACCTGCAACGGAAGTGCAACAGGCGCTATTGATATTAACGTGAGCGGCGGAACTCCTCCGTATACATATATGTGGTCGAATTTGTCGTCGGCACAGGATCCTTCCAATTTAACAGCAGGAAACTATTCCGTTACAGTGGTTGACAACAGTGGTTGTCATGCCACATTAAATGCAACAGTATCACAGCCATCGCCAATCGCAGTAACAACCGCAGTGGTTACATCACCCACCTGTGGTAATTTTGACGGGAAGGCAAGTGCAGCTGCAAGCGGCGGAACAGGCCCGTATACGTATATGTGGGACAGCAATGCCGGGAACCAAACAACACAAACGGCAACGGGTTTACCTGCCGGAACATATACGGTTACCATTACCGATTTTAAAGGCTGTACCATGGATGGAACAGTTGACCTGAGTAATTCAAATGCACCGAATATTACCGCAGTTGTGAGCAATGTAAGTTGTTACAATGGCAGCAACGGTGCGGTTGATATTACCGTAACAGGCGGAACATCTCCTTATTTATATACCTGGAGCGTACCTCCTCCGCAAACAAACCACCAGGACATCAACAGCTTAACACCGGGTAATTATCTTGTGTTTGTGAACGATGCGCATGGTTGTATGAGCTTCCGAAGCTATACGGTTACACAGCCATCGCAATTGGTTGCTGCAGTAACCAACACAGGGGCAACCTGTGGTAACATAGACGGAACAGCAACAGCAACTCCTGCAGGCGGTAATACCAGCTTTACGTATGCATGGACAGGAGGACAAAGCGCGCAAACAGCAACAGGGCTTGCGATTGGAAATTATACGGTAACAGTTACAGATAATAAAGGATGTACCGCAACCGGCACTACCAGTATTGCTGCAACCACATTACCACTCGAAATTTGCATGGTGACGGTTGATACAGGATCAACACACAACATTATTTATTGGGAAAAACCAGCGGTGACTAACATTGATAGTTTCCGCGTGTACCGTGAAGATGTTACAAATGTGTATACGCTGATCGGTTCGGTGCCTTATGATAGCCTGAGTGAATACCACGATTACGGTGCAGATCCGAACACTACTACCAAACGTTACAAAATAGCGGTGGTGGATAATTGCGGCGGCGTAAGTGCAAAAAGCAATTACCACAATACCATTTACATTGTGGATAACGGCTTGGGACAATTTACCTGGAACCCGCTTTATACTATTGAGAACGGCGCTAATCCTGTAGATAATTATGCTCTGATGCGCGATGATAATAACACAGGTACCTGGAACCAGGTAGCAATTACTGCCGGAACGCAGAATACGCTGGTGGATCCTACCTACGCAACTTACCCGAATGGAAGATGGTATGTGGAAACAGTATGGGGCATTACCTGTACGCCAACGCGCGCAACAGTAAACACTACGCGTTCCAACATCAAGCATGCAGCGTTAACAACGGGAATACAAACAACCGGATTGTCAGCTGTGATGCTGTATCCAAATCCGGCAACGGAAGCTGTGACATTAGAGTTACCGGCACTGAATGAGAATGCTTCTGTTAAAATTATGAATTCGTTAGGGCAGTTGGTGTATGATCAGAATGTTGCTGCAACAAATGCAAAAACAACAAAAGAAATTAACACCAGCAGTTTTGCAAAAGGAATTTATACGATCTCGATCGAATCCGGAACAGCAAGAGTATTTAAAAAATTAGTGATCAACTAAAAAAATTAAATTGATTTTTTTGAAATCCCTTCGTCGATTGGCGAGGGGATTTTTTTTGCAAAAAGAATGTAAAATAAAGAAGCCACAGATTCACAGATTGTTTATATGGATTTGTAGCACACAGATAAAATCGCTTTGTAATTTGTAATTTACTTTTTTATCTGTGAACCTGTGGCGGCTTATTCTGCCAAACGCATAAAGTACCATCCTGAACTTGTTGAGGAAGTTTCTGTTCCTTCGTAACATTACATACCAATGTTTGCTATTAACCCATCAAGGGATTTGAAACCCTTGAAGGGGGTAGTTCTTTTTTAACACCCAGCAAACACACAGATTCGTAATTTTGTTCCTGTTCGTTATCTGTATAGTTTTGTTCGCGATCCGTAATGTTGTATATTAGCAATGGATAAATTAAACCTATAAACATGAAAAAACTACTACTTTATACTGCACTATTATTCACAGGTACTCTCGCAAAAGCAGGCTGCCCAACACTTACACTTACATTTACAACAACCGATGCCAGCTGCCCGAATAATAATAATGGCTCGGCAACTGTTTCTGTAACAGGGGGATTTGGCGCTTATACCTATTTATGGTCTGTTTCAGCGGGAGCTCAAACCACTGCTACTGCCACCGGATTAATGCCGGGAAATTATTCTGTTACAATTATGGACGGCAGTGGCCCCAGTTGTGCTACTACCGGTACTGTTACTGTTTCAGGACCGACAGTTGTAACACCTTCTATTTGCATGGTAACAACCGATGCACATTCTGTAAATAATTTTGTTTACTGGGATCAGTCATCTTATACCGATGTAGATTCATTTATTGTTTACCGTGAAACTTCCGCTTCTGTTTATAGCAGGATCGGTGCTGTGTCCAGCGATTCATTAAGTCAGTTTGAAGATACGGCAAGAAGCATTGGAGCTGCGAATGGCGACCCGAATGCTGCATCTTACAGGTACAAGCTCCAGATCCTTGATACCTGCGGAAATTATGGCGCACTGAGCCCTTACCACAACACTATTTTTATTGTGGATGACGGTTTCGGCGGATTTTCCTGGGCTATTCCTTACGGGATAGAAGGAGCTCCTAACCCTGTAACGAATTATGTTTTGATCTGCGATACCGCCAATGTGGATATATGGGGGCCGGTATCTTCTGTTCCACCAACCGACACCACGGCAACTGATCCCGGTTTTGCCGCACACAGCAACATTGCCAACTGGCGCGTAAAAACCAATTGGAGCATTGTATGTGATCCAACCCGCGCAACGGTAAATACTACACGTTCCAATATCAAGCATGCACAGCTGACTGCAACCGGCATCACAGTACAACAGCTGGATAGCAAAGTAGTGGTGTATCCAAATCCGGCCAGCGAACAAGTAACAATTGGCCTGGCGCCGGATGTAAAAACGGCAAGGATCCTGATCGAAAATATGATGGGACAAGTAGTGTACGACGAAACTGTAAGCGCATCGGGAATGACAGGTGCCAAAAGACAGATAGACCTTTCAGGTTATGGAAAAGGGATGTACCTGGTGAGCATTAAAAGCAACGGAATGCAGGCGTTTAAAAAACTGGTGGTACACTAAAAATCCAACCGGAATAAGTTGATCATTTAAAATCAAATTTTCAATGTAATTATATTAAATTTGCCTGTCCCGTCGATTGACGGACGGGCAATTTTTTTAATGAAGGGCATCAAACAAATACTCCTTTTTTTTTCTCTTATACTGTTGCAGTCCATTCCATCTGCAGCACAGCAATACAATTTTAAAAATTACACACCTAAAAACGGATTGGCAACTTCCATTGTCAATAATATTTTCCAGGATACAAAAGGATACATTTGGTTTGCCACACAAGGTGGAGGTGTAAGCCGCTTTAACGGGAAAACATTTAAGAATTATACCAAGGCGGATGGTTTACTTTCCAACGATGTGACCTATATCTCGGAAGATAAAACGGGTAATATCTGGATTGCAACATCAGAAGGGGTTTCGGAATTCGATGGTGTAAAATTCAGGAATTATACGGAGAAGGACGGGCTTTCGAAAGGAAGCGTATACTGCATTTATACAGATGAAAAAAATGTGATTTGGTTTGCCATCCAGGAAGGCGGCGTGAACAGCTACGATGGGAAAAAGTTTACAGCTATGGGAACCAAAGATGGATTGCCTTCCAATAATGTGTACACGATTGCGCAGGACAAAAAAGGCGATTACTGGTTTGGTTTATCAAACGGAATTGCGAAGTACGATGGCGATCACATTGTGAGCTTTGATAAAGATCCTCTGGTTAATAACAAAACAATTTTTTCGTCCTATGCCGATTCAAAAGGCAATGTTTGGTTTGGCGGTATTTCGGGTTACGGTGTTTTAAAATACAATGGAACTAATTTTGAAACACTGGCGTTGCCGGAAGCCGTGAAAGGCGATTTTTTTGGCAGCATTACCGAAGATACCAAAGGCAACATGTGGTTTGCCACTGATCACGGGGTGTTGAAATACGACGGGAAAACATTTCATTTATTTGACGAAAAACAAGGGCTTTCTTCCAACGGTGTATTGTCGGTTTGCAACGATTATGAAGGCAATATCTGGATCGGAACGCAGGGTGGCGGTGTGAACTTGTTCAACAACGAATCTTTTGTAAACTTTATTGATAAGGATGGATTGACTGGAAAAAATATCAGTTGCATTGTGCAGTATGATAGGGACAATTACCTGATCGGGACTACCGGTTTAGGTCTTAATGTATACAACGCAGCAAACAACACATTTAAAAATTCATGCGGCATTAAAGAGGTGGATGAAAGCACTATTTTTTCGCTGACACTGGATGATCTAGGACAAATTTGGGTAGGTGCACAGGAAGGTGTTTTTGTGTTGAAAAAAACAGCTGATAAATTTTCGATGCTGCATTTTTACAATAAAAAAGTAGCTGACAATGAAGTGACAGCAGCGCTGAAAATTATCCAGGACAACCGGAAAGATATGTGGATCGCCACGTATGCATCGGGTGTATACCGCATTAATCAAAAAGGGGAGGCGATCAATTACTCGACTAAAAACGGTTTTATTTCCGACAAGGTACTGACGGTTTTTATGGATTCGAAATCCAATGTATGGATTGGGACAAAAGATGCGGGCGTAGTAAAATACGATGGTACTAAATTTACAAACTATTCGGTGAAGGAAGGTTTGGTTGATAAAGCTATCTGGGCGATCACGGAAGATAACAAGGGGAATATTTACCTGGGAACGGGAGAAAATGGGTTGGCGTGTTACGATGGCAAAACGTTTAAAACCATTTCTGTAAAAGACGGTTTGTGTTCGAATTATATTTTAGCGCTTACATTTGATCCGAACAACAACAGCTTGTGGCTGGGTACCGAAAAAGGGATCAATGATTTGAAACTGAAAGCCAATTTTGAAATTGAATCACTCCGGTATTACGGCGAACAGGAAGGTTACAAAGGAATTGAGATCAATCAAAATGCGGTGCTGCTGGATAAACAGGCTGCGGTTTGGTTTGGTACCATCAATGGCTTGAGCCGCTATAACCGGCAATATGACTCGCCAAACATCACACCGCCGAAATTACATTTAAGCAGCATTCGTTTGGCGTATCAAACGGTGGATTGGGAAAATTATGCTGATTCGGTGGATCCTTCCACTAATCTGCCATTGAATTTAGAGTTGTCGCATAAGAACAATAATTTGACATTTGATTTCCAGGCATTCACAACCGACAATGTAAAATACACATTTATACTGGAAGGGCAGGATGAGCAATGGTCGCCGCTATCCACCAATGCAGAAGCGGCTTTTACGAACATTAATCCCGGTAAAAATTATACATTTAAAGTAAAAGCGGTGAACAGCAATGGTGTGTGGAGCAAGGAAATAATCGCATTCAGTTTTCGGATCAACCCGCCATGGTGGCAAACCTGGTGGTTTTATACACTGAGTATTTTACTTTTGGTAGGTGGTGTGTTTGCATTTATTAATTACCGTACGGCACAGTTAGCGAAAGAAAAAAAGGTGCTGGAAGAAAAAGTAACAGAGCGCACACATGAGCTGAAAGATGCTAATGACAAGCTTTCGGTGGCATTCCAGGACATTAAGGACAGTATTAATTACGCGAAAAAAATTCAGGATGCGATCCTGCCGATCGAGGAAGAGATCAAGCTGGCATTGCCGCAATCGTTTGTACTGTTTAAGCCGCGTGATGTGGTGAGTGGTGATTTTTACTGGTTCAATAAAAAGGACAGCATCATTTACATTGCTGCTGTGGATTGTACCGGTCATGGGGTTCCCGGGGCCTTCATGAGCATGATCGGCAGTTCCCTGCTGAACGAGATCGTGAATAAAAAAGGAACGCACGATGCGGCAAGTATTCTGAAAAAATTACACCAGGGTGTGCGTAAATCATTGAAGCAGGACAGGGATACATACGAATCGAAAGACGGAATGGACCTGGCGTTGGCGGTGATCGATACGGCGAATAATACCTTGCAGTACAGTGGTGCAAAACGCCCATTGTTCTTTTACAACAATCCAGGATTCGAAGAAATAAAAGCCGACAAACAATCGATCGGGGGATTGGAAATGGAAGATCATTACCAGTTTACCAATCATAATTTTACGCTGAAAAAAGGTGATACTTTCTATTTATTCACGGATGGATATGTGGACCAGTTTGGCGGCGAGAAAGGCAAAAAATATTCTACCAAACGGTTGAAAGAAACATTGCAGGAAATGCAATTACTTTCCATGCAGGCGCAAGGTGTAAAGCTCAACGAAACCATCGACCAATGGAAAACAAATGTGGAACAGATCGATGATATTTTGGTGATCGGGTTGCGGTTTTAGTGATTCACCACAAGGCACTAAATAAGAAAAATCTTCAGTGTGAGAAAAATAATAATAAAGTTTAGTATAGTTTTATCGTTGGCCCTTCTTCTGCTGGGATGGCTGCTGTATTTTCCACCTTTAACATTGTCACAAAAAATTATTCAGACGGCTATTCCTGTAAGTGGGATTTTAATGACAGGAATTTTTGTTGCTGTGTTGATTTTATTTCAAAAGGAAATTTTAAAAGTAAATCCCGGTATCACATTACTGCAATTAACCTTAACTGGAATTCTTATAAGTTTTATTGCTATTGTATGTTTTCAGCTATTGATGCAATTTAATTTTGACATAAATTTATTAAAAGCGAGGGCCCGGTTTTTTTCAATGGGAACTGCTGTAATGACATTTTACGCAACGTTGTTGTCTTTATGTGTCGGGTTCCAGTTAAAAAAGAAAAATGTAGGACAATTACTTTTGGTAATTTTAGGTTGCATTGCGTTATACACATTGATTGGGTATTGCCTGATTATATTGACTGGAGCAGTGCTTTGATTTTACGTATTCAAGATAAGTTTTGAGTTTCACAAAAAAGATTTAGTAAATTTTTTGCTTGCTTAAAAATCCGCCTTCATCCGTTCCATCCGCCTTATTCGCGTTTCATCAAACCCAGATTCGTAGTTTTGTTTTTGTTCGTTATCCGCACCCATTTTTTCACTAAATTTTAGTAATTTCGTACTTCAAAATTAATCAAACAAGGGTATAATGCCGGGCTTCGCGTCTAACATCCAATATCTCACATCTAATATCTAAATTATGTTACGATCACACACTTGCGGCGAATTACGCATTACACATGTAGGACAAACGGTTACCATCAGCGGATGGGTACAAGGCATGAGGGACAAAGGATCCCTGCTTTGGATCGATTTGCGTGACCGTTACGGGATCACACAGATCACGATTGAAACGGAAAATGCAGCCAAAGAAATTGTGGAGACCGCTCGTACATTGGGCCGCGAATTTGTGATCAGCGTTACGGGGAAAGTGGTGGAGCGTTATTCCAAATCCGACAAGATCGAAACTGGCGCAATTGAGATCACGCCTGATAAAATTACTGTACTGAACCCGGCATTGGTGCCGCCCTTTACCATCGAGGATGAAACAGACGGTGGTGATGATATCCGCATGAAATACCGCTACCTGGATTTGCGCCGTAACCCGGTTCGTAAAAACCTGGAATTGCGCCACCGTTTGGCGATCCAAACCCGGAATTATTTGGATTCACTCAACTTTTTAGAAGTTGAAACACCGGTATTGATCAAATCCACTCCGGAAGGCGCACGCGATTTTGTGGTGCCTTCGCGCATGAACCCGGGCGAGTTTTATGCCTTGCCGCAATCGCCGCAAACATTCAAACAATTATTAATGGTGGGTGGTTTCGACCGTTATTACCAGATTGTAAAATGCTTCCGCGATGAGGATCTGCGTGCCGACCGTCAGCCCGAATTTACCCAGATCGATTGTGAAATGGCATTTGTAGAGCAGGAAGATATTTTAAATACGTTTGAAGGATTGGTGCGTCACTTGTTTAAAACCGTGAAGAATATTGATATTCCTACACTTTCGCGCATGACGTATGCTGATGCTATGAAATTTTACGGGAATGACAAACCGGACATCCGTTTCGAAATGAAATTTGTGGAGTTGAACGATGTCGTGAAAGGAAAAGAATTTAAAGTGTTCAATGATGCCGGACTGGTAGTTGGGATTTGTGCAAAAGGCGCAGCAGAATATACACGTAAGCAACTGGATGAATTAACAGAATTTGTAAAACGCCCGCAAATTGGCGCTACCGGATTGGTATATGCACGCTACAATGCCGACGGAACGATCAAATCATCGGTAGATAAATTTTACACGGAAGAAGATCTGAAAAACTGGGCAACAGCATTTGATGCACAACCCGGTGATCTGATGCTGCTCCTTGCAGGAGAAGAGCACAAGACCCGCAAAGCCCTATCCGAATTGCGTTTGGAAATGGGTACACGTTTGGGCTTACGCGATAAAAATACATTTGCCTGTCATTGGGTAATTGATTTTCCGATGTTTGAATTCAATGCAGAAGAAAACAGGTACTACGCAATGCATCATCCTTTTACTTCGCCGAAGCCGGAGGATCTTGATTTGTTGAGTGTCAATCCTGGTGTAGTTCGTGCAAACGCGTATGATATGGTGATCAACGGCGTGGAGATTGGTGGCGGTTCCATCCGTATTTCCAACAAACAATTACAATCCCGTATATTCGACTTACTTGGTTTTACAAAAGAAGAAGCGCAGGCACAGTTTGGATTTTTAATGAATGCATTTGAATTTGGTGCGCCTCCGCATGGTGGATTAGCATTGGGCTTCGATCGTTTGTGTTCATTGTTTGGCGGCGCCGATGTGATCCGTGATTTTATTGCATTTCCTAAAAATAATTCGGGGCGCGATGTGATGATCGATTCCCCTTCACCGATCGCGCAAGCGCAGTTGGATGAGCTGGCGATAGCGTTGAAAAAATAAATGTATCAAAAAACAGTACAAAAAAATCCCGCAACACCGCGGGATTTTTTTGTTTTATATATTTCTCTGTGAAACTCTTTTTCCTCTGTGGGCTCTGTGTTATCCCATAATATTTTTGATCTTTTCGAGAATGTCCGTTTTTTTTCTGCGCGATACTTCAATCTCTGTTTTATCTTTCAGTGTGATAAAGCAGGTGTTCCCTTTTGAGTAGCTGCTGATGTGGTGAATATTGATCAGCATACTTTTATTGGCGCGTATAAAAAAGGGAACATTTGCCAGCAGCGCTTCATGGTCCTTCAGCGTTTTTGTGGAAATGAATTTAATATTTTCTACCGTGGCGATCTCGCAATAACCACGGATGGCTTCGATGCAGATGATCTCATTTACATCGACGAGGTATACTTTTCCATGGTGGTGCAGCGTCACTTTTTTTACCTGTGCACTGGCTTCGTCAATGCTGTGTGCGAGCTGCAGCAGATCCGATTTGTTTTTCAGCGAAATGCGTTCCTGCGCGCGTTTTACAGAGGAAATTAATTTCTGGTAATTGATTGGCTTTAAAATATAATCGATTGCGTTGTAATCAAATGCCTGTATGGCGAATTCATCAAAGCCCGAAATAAAAATCACATCAAAATCGATCTTGTCGAACATCCGCAGCAGATCGAAACCCGTTTTGTGCGGCATTTTGATATCGAGAAAAACCAGGTCGGGCTTGCATTCCAGGATGAGTGCATACGCTTCATCTGCCGATTCCGCTTCACCGGCTTTTTCCACATCCGGGCAAAATTTTTCCAGGTATTTGGTGAGCAAAGAGCGGTTGCCATCCTCATCATCCACGATGATACATTTAATTTTCGTCATACTCCGTATTTTTAAGCTTGCCCGGAACAGTGATGTTTACCCTTGTACCGGCCGGCGCTCCATCGGCATCGTGCAGATCATCAATTGTAAGCATCGCTGTTTTTGTTCCCAGCATCAGGTTTATATTTTCAAGCCGGTTAAAGATGAGGCGTGTTCCGCGTGATTCACGTTGTTCATTTTTTTTAATAAGCCGCCCCACACCGTTGTCACAAATGCTGATCAGTATATCATCGCCTACTTTCGAAACACTCACGGTAAGCTTTGGACTGCGCTTGCCTTTCAGCGGTAGTAAACCATGCCAGATCGCATTTTCAATAAAGGGTTGCATGATCAGCGGCGGCACATTCACTTTTTGCGGATCGATATCATCGGCAATTTCCGTTTTCATTTTAAAATCATCCTTAAAGCGCAGGGCTTCCAGCTGGATGTTCAGATCAATTACCTCCAGTTCCTCGCTGAGTTTCACAATTGCCTTGTCGGAATATTTTAACACATACCGGATCAGCAGGCTGAATTTCGAAAGGTAAAGCCCGGCTTTATCTGCTTCATCATCGAGGATCAGGAGCTGGATCGCGCTCAGTGAGTTGGAAATAAAATGCGGGTTGATCTGTGCTTTCAGCGCGGTGAGCTTGTATTCGGCCAGCATGCGCGTTACCTGCGATTTTTGCCGCTCGCGGATGATTGCGCGCCGGGTTGTGAGGTATACCAGCAGCACTAAGAGAATCAGGGACAGCAGCACCATCGCTGCAATAAACCAGCGTGTTTGCCAGAATGCGGGCGTGATCACAAAGCTGACGGTAAGCGCTTTTTCATTGGTATAAAAAAGAGAAATGGCGGAACCTACCGTTAATGTGTAATTACCGGGCGCCAGCTTCCGGAAGGAAATTTGTGTGCCTTCTACAGTGCCTTTTTCGCTCATGCTCTCGCTTTCCAGCCGGTAAAATAGCCGCTGCTTGTTTGTGGTGTAATCCAGCAGATCGAAATGAAACTCGATCTTATTCTGGTCGTGCCGGAATGTTAATGGCAGCTGGTAATACGTAGAATCATCCGTTACCGCTTTTGTAAAATATAATTTTGAATTGTTTCTTTTCCGAAGGTTCTCCAGGTTAAAGCAAACCAATCCTGAGTTGGTGGTTGCATATAATTTATGGTTGAACAAAGTGGGGGAGTCGGACTCCTCATTGTTGAGCCTGTACCAGCTTTTTGGATCGTTGATCTTGCTGAGTGGTGTGATGAAGATCCCCGTATTCAGGCAAAGTCCGATGGTAGTATCATTCACGGAAAACATATTAATTAAAATGTTGTTCGATAATTTTGGATAAATGATCATGTGATGATCCTTTTGCAGCCGGAACAAGCCATTGTCGGAAGTAACAAGCCAAATGTCGCCCTTTGCATCCCTTTTCATATAATTGGTTGGAAAACCTTTTAAAGATTGCAAAAAGGGGGGAATGTACAGGCTATCGTTCTTATACTGGTAAACTCCAATAGCCGTTCCGATCAACAGGCTGTTGTTTTCAAAATCGATCATCGAAAATCCTTTTGTTGGGATCTCAGTGCAGGCGCTAACGGTATCAGCTTCCACTTTCATCAGTGTTTTCCTGCTTATGTTATACAGCTCGTTGCCTTTGTAGGCGAGCTGAAGGGAGCTGATGGCTTTGCCGCCCATGTAACTAACAGCGCTTACATTTTTAAATGACGTGTCGGCCTTTAAAAGTTTATCCCTGCAACCGATGTAATACGCTGTACCGTCGGAAGAGGGGACCATATCACCGATCGGAAGCTTGCTTATGCCTTTCAGGTCCATTTGCTTTGGGATGCCATCTTTCCCGATGCGGAACAGCTCACCGATGGATGTACCGGCAAACAGCACATCGCCTATTTGTTTTGTAAAATATACCGGTTGTGCCAGGGAAGCATAATTTCCGAATGTAAAGTCGTGAATATTTTTGCAATGGTAAATGCCGTGCGATGAAGTTGAAACCCACATGCCCGACTGATCATCCAGCAGCACACAGTTGACTGTAGCATCCGGAAAATAGTGCCCGGTTATTTCCCATTGCGGGCTGATCTCATACATCCCTTCCTGGTTAACTGCTGCCCAAACATTGCCTTCCTCATCGCGGGTAATGGACAGTACGGCATGCGCGAACAGGAGCGGTTGATTTTGGCCGTTTGCACAGGCTTTTATCAGCGCATTGCCTGCAAAAAAATAAAGATCGTTGCCTTCTTTCATCACCTGGCGTACCGGCTTGTTTTCCAGTACGTTAATCTCCCGTATTTGTTCAGCGCCGGTAAGCAGATTGATTGTTTTATAGGAAATTTGTGTACTATCCTGTATATTGCTTTTACCTTTTATGATTAGGGCATGTTGCCGGTATTCAAAGATCACATAATCGAAACGGCTATTTCTGTAAGAGTTGTTGAGGTACTTACATTTGTATCCTTGCTTTTTAATGAGCTCGAAGCTGCTATTCGGCGTGTTGAAAAAAACATTTTCCTCGTCATCCACCATTATGTTGGTAATGTCGCTTCCTTTTTTCGACAGACTGTCCGATAAGCGCGCAAAGCCCTGTAGCTGTATTGCTGTATCATTATCGACCCTGAAGATCTTGCATCCTGCATCGGCATACCAAAGCACATTTTTTTTGTCCTCGTACATGCAATAAACAAAAGAGCTGCTTAAAGCTGCATTGCTACAGACTGTTACAAAGCTATTCCCTTTATATTTAGCGACCCCAAAATTGGTACAGGCCCATACATATCCTTTATGGTCCATGTAGAGGTTATAAACCCGTTCGCTGGGAAGGTCGTTGGCAGTGGTGAACTGCTCAAACTGCAGCTGCTGGGCAAATGCAGTGCGAACGGTGCACAGCAGGAGCAGCAGGATCACTATTTTAGAAAGGCAGCGGATGATCATAACGACAAATATATTATTTACGCTCTCTAAAGCGCTCATCCGGTGAAAATAAAAAAGGAAATGTGCGAAAAAACTGTCCTGTGGCGTTTTGCAGGCTAAAAAGACACAAGACCCCCGGGTTTTAAATTAATAATGAAAAGTGTTGAAGAAAAAATTAAATATTTATCTTGCTGAATATTTTAATCCTTCCTGATTGTCAGCGTTATTTCTGGGATACAATCAGAATGTATAAACATAAAATAAATCAGAGATGAAAAAATTAACCTTGATCCTTTCCCTGTTTGTTTCACAAATAGGCTTTGCACAGTTAGTAGATTATGTACCGGGTGTTGTGAGGCCTCCTTCGATGTACGATATTGTTAAAGTTGGAAAAGATGGAACCTTGTTCCGCAATCCCTATGCTAAAACCACGAGGCACGAGGCCCCGGACACACTTCAGAAATTAAATGCTGACAATAGTATTGCTTTTACCCAGGTATTTAATTTTGAACAAGATGAAAATAAAATAGCGATCATGATCGTTCATGATAAAGTTTATTTTTTTACATCGGTATACGCTGATAAAATTGAAACATTGTATTTGAGAATATTAGACAATGCCACAGGAAAAATAATTACTGACCGGCAAAAGATCGATTCTACAAAAGGATTTGCCGATTACTTTATATCCTTATCAAATGATGAAACAAAGTTGTTAATTGTTTCTGCCCTTCAGCATGCGGGTAAGCCGCAAACAGCTGTTGCAAATGTATTTGATGCCCCGACAATGAAAGTCGTAAGTACTTTGGTGCTTCCAGGAACTTACAAAGATCAGACAATAAATTCTTACAATTATTTCCTAACGGACAAGGGCACTGTTTTTTTTATAATCAAACCCAATACAAGGGATAAGGAAATTCCTAAAACAGAATCGTTTGTTTTATGGGATGGAAAATCTACTGATTTTAAATACCTTGATATTGCAATGGATAAAAAGAGGGTCGACAATTCATATATTAAAGTAAAAAACGGCACTTTTTTATACTTCGGTGTGTTTAAAGACGATCATTTAAAAGGAGAAAATCTTCCAAATAAAGCCGGAGAATTTTGTGTGTCGGTAGATTTGAATGATTTTAAAATAACACGTTCTGATTTTAATTATTTTCCGGAAGCAATGGCAACAAAGCTTTCCTATAAAGACGGAGAACGTAATAAAGATCTTGGAGACAAAAAATTTGTAGGTACAGCTCTTGCGGAAACAGAAAATGGATTTTATCTCATCGAAAATTTAACTTACACTGTAGATGTTCAGTCAGGCAATAATTCCAGAAGCTATGAGTATTCCCGGGAATTTATTATCAGCAGGTTTGATCTTTCAGGCAAGCTTGAATTTGTAAAAGATATTCCTAAATGTACTGTGAATAATCTATATGGTTTTGATTATCTTATTAATAAAGATAATTTGTATCTGGTTTATTGCGATCATCCGGATAATCTTGAAAAATATACGCTGGAAAATTATGATGCCGGGGATTACAAAAATGTACAGGATTACACCGGCCCGGTGGCTGTTTGTGTAAAGCTGGATTCAAAAGGAAATGCTTCCCGCCAGGTATTATACCGGAATGAAACGTGGTGCTATATACCTGGAGCAGGTACGGCAGCAAGTGACCATAAAAGCATTGTGATCCGGGAGGTTCAAAAAGATCAATATAGATACAGCGCTTTGATCATAAAGTAACATGCTAAAATAACAAACACAAAAATTCCCGCAACACTGCGGGATTTTTTATACCTCATTTGTTTTTTCACACAGCTTACATCCCGATTCGTAGTTTCGGTTCTGTTCGCTATGGGTACACGTGTTAGGGAGCTGAATTTTTAATGCTATCGGTATTTACAGCCGGGTGCGGCACTTCGTTTTCGGCTTGCGGTAATTCTTTAAAAGAATCGATCATGTGGGTCATGTCGGATTCCATTTGCTCTTTATTGTCCTGGCGCGTCCATGTGATGATCTGGTAAAACGAAGAAGAGGTTTCCACAACACCCAATTTGTAGTAGATCGGTGTCTGGTCTATTTTACCGGTAATTTCACCGATCAGGGCTTTATTTCCGTTAATGTTTTTTGCAGTGGGGGTGCTTATTTTGCCTTCTTTAATGGTTTCTAAAAACGGTTCTGCAGCAATACTTTTAAAATACAGGTCAATGTCATAATCCAGGTCGTGATTGGCCATTGTTTTTTTCCGCTCATCGATCACGATCGCGTAAATATCCTTATCGGCATTCTGATATTGAAAGGAAGCATCTTTGTGCAGGTCTACACAAGGCTGCAGATAATCAGGGATCGAAATAGAATAACGATCATTTACCTTTACTTCCTTAAATGCAGTTTCATTTTTACAGGAAGCAACCAGTGATAGTATAGCGACAGAAAACAGGAATTTTCGGATCATGCGTTGTAGTTTTAGCTATAGCAAAGTACTTAAAAATATTCGGCAAAAAAAAATCTCTTTTTACACCGTCGGAAGCATTGATTTTATTGAAAAACAAAGGGTTGACCACTCTTTTTTGCTGCCGCTGAAGATCCCCTTCTCCCAGGTAAATACCTCAGAAGGTTTCAGTGATTTACCGGTTACCGGGATCACATGTATGTGGATGTGCGGGCAGGTATTGACCAGGTTTTGTTCCGAACCAACAGAAGCAACATAGCAACGCGCTGGTTTTATCAGCTGTTCCAATATTTTTGCCGCTTTGTATGCATTTTTAAATAAAGCGGTATGGGTTTCATCCGGAAGCTCCGTAAATGTTTCCACATGTTGTTTTGCAGATACGATGATGTGCCCCCAAAAGCGCGGATATTCCGACAGCAATACAATGCAATGCTCATCTTCCCACAATATATACGCGGCGTTGGCATTGATACGACACATCAAACATTCATGCTCGTTGCCCTCTTCGGAAAGCAATGCAAGCGCTTTTATTTTTGATACAACTTCCGGCATTTATTTATTTTTTACGATCAGCGAATCGCCCTGGGCGGCAATGGCTGCATTCATTGTATTGATTGTGATCTCCAGCTGTTTTGTATTCAGGTCGTAATATTTGTTGACGAGCGCAACAGCATAATTATAGTCGCAATCATACCGGTCATTCATATTGCTCATCCAATCGTCCGATATGTAAGGGGCTAAATATCCGCTGTGCGGTATCCAGAGTGGATGTGGGCCGCTCAGTAGCTGATCTGCGGTTTTTAAATACACCAGCTCACTTTTCATTTTATGAAGGATGGCCGCTGTTCCGTACGACCATTCTTTGATCATTCCTTCGTTGCAGATCACGTATTCGCGGTAAGGGAATTCGGTACTGGTGGTCCTGATGTATGAATGTTTAGGCCCGTATGTTCCGTGGTATTTCGGGGATTTTTTCTTGGTTTTCCGCGCATTTACAAAATAGACTACTGCCAGCTTTTCAGGATGTAATTTCACATAATCCGCATCCAGCTCTTTCCCTTTCATGTTGTAAAAATGAAAGGCGGAGTCAATGTCTTCATTATTTACAAAGCTGCCGAAAATGGCATCATCCTTTAACGTAATTTTTAACAGCTGATCTCCGTAGTTTTCGCCCGGGTAACCGCGCACCGTTGCCCAGGAATGCGGCCATGCAAAGCGTTTTTTTGCAAAACAATCACGTAATAAAAATGCCGCGGTACTATCGCCTTTTGCTTTTTTTGTTTCCAGCACCAGGTCGTAATTTGCTTTTCCTTTTTTATCGGATTTGCTTTTTATCAATAACGTTTTACTATTTCTCAATTGCTCGATTTGCGCTTTGCTTGTCCAGGTGTATAGCTCATTCTGTACCGGTGTGCGGTCAAATACAGCATATTGATCTGATAGCTTACAAAATGCAGAGTCGCTAAAAAGATCGTTATCTGCACCATAATGCCCGCGGTGATCAATTGTGCAGGCAGATAAAAAAATAAATAAAAGTGGAAAAAAAATTTGGGAGCAGGAACGCATTTTTTTCATGTATGGAAACCTTAAGGGATTTTCTGCAATTCTTTTTTCAATGCATCTACTGTTTGCAAACACAAAGTATTCATCTTTTCCAGGTCTTTCAATAATTGATTGCTCAGGCCTTCTTCCGCGATGATGTTCTCAATAAATTCGAGCTGCCGGCTCAATTCAAAAGCACCCAGCAGCTTTGCAGGGCTTTTCATTTTATGCGCCTGGGGCCCTATTGCAGCCGCATTTTTATCCGTCATAAACTGCTGCATTTCCGTTACGTATACCGGCATTTCTTCAATGTAGCTTCCGATGATATCTTTCAGGTAATCGGTATCGCCTTCTGCACGTTCGTTCAATAAGGTAAGGTTTACTACGGGTGCATTCATTTGATGTTCTTTTATGGAAACAGTTTTAATGATCTTGGTGTACAATTCTTCCGGGTTAAAGGGTTTCGAAACGTATTCGTTCATCCCTACAGAAATACACTTTTCGCGGTCGCCGATCAATGCAGAAGCTGTCATGGCAATGATCGGGATTTTACTGATCGGCGAAGGCATTTTTTTGCGGATAAACATCGTCGCTTCAAATCCATCAATTTCCGGCATGGTCACATCCATCAGGATCAGGTCGAATTTTTGTTTTTTTAATTTTTCAAATGCCATTTTTGCACTATCGGCCAGCTCCACTTTTGCATTCCATTTTTGCAGCGTTAATGCTGCCACGCGCTGGTTTACTTTATTGTCGTCTACCACCAATACCAGCATGGAGTAGAGGTCGGGATGACTAAAGCTGGATAAAGGCAAAATGGATTCTTTGTTTTCTTTATGTTGTTTCAATTGTTTTTTAAACGTAAGCGTGAACGAAAATGTAGAACCTTCATTTACTTTACTGCTTACCGAAATGGTACCGCCCTGCTGTTCGATCAATTGTTTGGCGATGGTCAATCCAAGGCCTGTACCGCCATATTTACGCGTGGTTTTGGCATTCACCTGTGCAAAACTTTCAAAAATTGTATCGAGCTTATTTTGTTGGATCCCAATTCCGGTATCCTGTACGCTGAACCAGATCATTGTATTTTTTCCGTCGTCTTTCAATAATTTCGCGATGATCTTTACTTCCCCTTCTTCCGTAAATTTAATAGCATTGCCGGTAAGGTTCAGCAGGATCTGGTTCAACCGCACGGCATCGCCGATGATAATGGCGGGGATTTTTTCATCAATGCTGGAGATCAGGCGGATGTTTTTTTCCGTAACACGGTATTGCAGTGAATACATTAAATTTTTAAACAGGTCAGAAATCTTAAATGCCTTTTTATCAAAGGTCATTTTGCCTGCGTTAATTTTCGAAAGATCCAGCAGATCGTTAATAATAACGAGCAGGCTGTTCGCCGATTCGTTAATGGCGCTGATGTATTCGCTTTGTTCGGAGCTGAGCGGTGTATCTTTTAGATGATTGGTCATGCCGATGATCCCGTTCATGGGCGTACGGATCTCGTGACTGGTATTTGCTAAAAATTGCTCCTGCGTTTCTTTTGCATGTTCGGCCGTTTCCTTTGCTTTGATGATCTGTAACTGTACGCGGTTTTTTTCGCGGTAACGGCTGTAAATGATCACGAGTAAAATAAGCGAAAGTATAATACCGCCGATCAGAAAATTACGCTGGATAATTTGTACGCGGATTTTTTCATTCTGCACTTCCGAATTTTTGTTCAGGAAATCGATCTCCAGGTCTTTTTTATCCAGCTCCAGCTCTGTTTGCAGGCGCGCCATGTTAAAAGATGTATTTTCACTGGCAATGCTGTCCTTGTAATTATTGAACAACAATTGTGTTTCGTATGCTTTTGCATAATCTTTTTTGGCGAGGTAACTATCGGAAAGTAAGCCGTAAAAATCGCGCAGATATATTTTTAGGTTTTCGGCCTTCGCCAGCGAAACTCCTTCATTGATGTATTCGATTGCTTTGGTATAGTTGTTCAGTGCCAGGTATATTTTGGCCAGCGACTGGTCGGTGTTCATGATCCAGGAATGATCGTTCAGCTGATGATAGATCGCGGAAGCGAGGTCATAATAATGGATCGCTTTCGAACTTTGTTTCAGGTTTTCATATGCTTCACCCAGGTTAATAAAGCTGACACCCTGTGATTTTGGCAATTTAATTTCCCGTGATAATTTTAAAGAGTGTAACGAATGATCGATGGACCAGAAAAGGTAATTACGGTTGTTTGTTTTTTTACCGAGAATAATGTAGGCATCCGCAAGGTTAATGTAAGAGTTAATGATCCTGAGCTTGTTGCCCATGGTTTCCGAAAGTGTTTTTGCTTTCTGATAAATGGCAATTGCTTTCAGATAATAAGCAGTATCGTTCAGCTCATTTCCTTTGTCCATGTTGCGGTTCCCGATCCTGTTCAATGCGCCGATCCTGCCGTCGTCGTCGTTGATCTGCCGGAACAATGCTTCCGCTTTTTCATAATTGCCAATCGATTTATCAACGTTTCGGAGTGTGGAGTATACATCGCCGATGCTTAAAAAGCACATGGCAATGTCTTTTGTGTTATGGGTTTGCTCAGCAATTTGTAGCGCATTTTTTAACTGGGTAAGCGCTTTTATATAATTCCCTTTGTTATTTTCCAGCAATGCCAGTATGTTCAGCGATTGGACCCGCCCGTGCTCATAATGGATCTTTTCCGATAATTCCATGGAGCGGTTGGCGTAACCAAATGCTTTTTTAGGATCGGCGTATTTGCATTCTTCGGCCAGCTTGCACAAGGCATCCACGCGCAGCGAATCATTGCCGGTAGTGGCAACAATTCCTTGTAATGAATCCACAGCGATACCTTCCTGTGCTTTTCCGTTTGAATGGATCAGGAAAAAAACAGTGGTAAATAATAAATAATATTTTCTAAACGAATGATTTTTCAATTATTTTATGTTCAATTTTTCGATAATTAAAGGTAAACAAAAATGAAGGGAATTGACAATTGAATTGACAATTGCAAAAATCCCAACCTGTGAAAACAGGTTGGGATCATAGTATTTAACATTAACAGTTTTTATGCGCTTGATTTACACGCAGCAAATTATCAATTCAATGATCAACTAATTAAAGCGTTCCTCTTTTCTCCTGTTCTCTTTCAATGGATTCGAACAAGGCTTTGAAGTTACCGGCACCAAAGCCTTTTGCTCCCATACGCTGGATGATCTCGAAAAATAAAGTAGGGCGGTCTTCCACCGGTTTGGTGAAAATCTGTAACAAATACCCTTCTTCATCGGCATCCACCATGATCGCTAATTTTTCGATTACGGTCAAATCCTCCTTCATCATATCCATGTGCTTACCAAGGCGTTTTGGGATTTCTTCGTAGTACGCTCTTGGAGGCGCTGATAAAAATTCAACACCGCGCGCTTTTAATTCCATTACCGTTTTAATAATGTCGTCGGTAGCAATGGCAATATGCTGTACGCCCGGGCTTTCATAAAAATCAATGTATTCCTCGATCTGTGATTTTTTCTTTCCTTCAGCCGGCTCGTTGATCGGGAATTTGATGCGCCCGTTTCCGTTGCTCATTACTTTACTCATCAATGCAGAATATTCGGTTGTAATTTGTTTATCGTCGAACGATAAAAAGTTCACAAATCCCATTACTTCTTCGTACCATTTTACCCACTGGTTCATCTCGCCCCAGCCTACATTTCCTACCATGTGGTCGATAAATTTTAAGCCTGTTGAAGCCGGGTTGTAATCCGATTTCCACTCGCGGTAACCGGGCATAAAAATACCTGTGTAGTTTTTACGCTCAACAAACATGTGTACGGTTTCTCCGTATGTATAAATTCCGGCACGCACCACTTCGCCATGCTCATCCGTTTCAACGGTTGGTTCCATAAACGATTTGGCACCGCGCTTTGTAGTTTCTTCCCATGATTTGCGCGCATCTTCCACCCACAGCGCAATTACTTTTACGCCATCGCCGTGTTTTGCCAAATGCTGGTTCAACACCGATTTTGAATTCAATGGTGTGGTTAATACGATGCGGATCTTATCCTGCGCTAATACGTATGATGCATAATCGCGACAGCCGGTTTCCAGGCCTTTGTATGCATAGGATTGAAACCCGAATGCTGTTTTATAAAAGTGTGCCGCCTGTTTGGCGTTTCCTACATAAAATTCTACATAATCGGTTCCCAATAACGGAAGGAAATCCTGTGCTCCTTCAAATATTTTTTCTAAACCGTACTCTACATTTTTTACAACTTTTGACATAGTATTATAATTTGAAAATTAATGAATTTGAAATAAAATAAATTTGAAAATTTGTTGACTTGAAAATTTGAAAATGTTGTAGCCGAATCTTTATTTCTTCGAATAAAACAACATAATCAGATCATCAAATTGTGCTGACCACATGGCCATGGATGAGGCACGTAATATGTTTAATTTTGCTTTAAGCATTTTATTAATTTGAAAATAATTTTATAATTCATTTAATTTTTACACACCCAACGCCAATTTCTAAATTTTCAAATTAGCAGATTTTCAAATTACTCCAGCCACGATTTATAATATTTCCCATCATCGATCGCCATTGCTTCTTCTGTTACCATCAATGGTTTAAACGTATCGATCATTACCGCTAATTCTTCCGTTACGGTTTTGCCGATGCTGCGCTCCATTGCTCCGGGTGCAGGCCCGTGCGGAATTCCTTTCGGGTGCAGCGTGATGTGGCCCTGCTCGATGTTGTTACGGCTCATAAAATCGCCGTCCACATAATACAATACTTCATCACTATCAATGTTGCTGTGATTGTACGGCGCCGGAATGGATTTTGGGTGATAATCGTATAAACGCGGGCAGAAAGAACATACCACAAACGTTGCTGTTTCAAACGTTTGATGCACTGGTGGCGGCTGATGCACGCGGCCGGTGATCGGCTCAAAATTATGAATGCTGAATCCGTAAGGGAAATTGTAGCCATCCCAGCCCACCACATCAAAAGGGTGAGTTGCGTATACAAATTCGTGGATCATTCCTTCTTTTTTAATCTTGATCAGGAAATCACCTTTTTCATCGTAGGTTTCGAGCTCGGTTGGCAATTTAAAATCGCGCTCGCAAAACGGCGAATGTTCTAAGTGTTGCCCTGATTCATTCTTATAACGTTTTGGTGTGTAAAACGGCGAATGCGATTCCACATATAAAATACGGTTATCGCTTGTTTCAAAATCGATCTGGTAGATCATACCGCGCGGAATTATAAGGTAATCGCCGTATTCAAACGGGATGTTTCCCATGAATGTGCGTAGTTTTCCTTTGCCTTTATGGATAAAAAGCAATTCGTCGGCATCCGCATTTTTATAAAAATAAGTGCGTAACGATTCCTGCGGGGCTGCCAGGCCAATAACGCAATCACTGTTTACGAGCATGGGTTTGCGGCTTTCCAAAAAGTCTTTTTCGGGTTTAACCTGGAAACCCTTCAGCAGCAATGCCTTGATGTTTTTATCCACAGCAATTTTAGGAGCAACGCTGTACGAACGTAAAATTTCTTTTACCTGTGTGGGACGGTGCGTGTGGTATAATAAAGCGGAATGCCCGTGAAAACCCTCCGTTCCGAACAATTGTTCGTAATACAATCCACCATCCGGTTTTTCGAATTGTGTATGACGTTTTTGAGGAATTTTCCCCAATTTATGATAGATCGGCATGTGAAAAAATTATGAATTAGAAATTATAAATGATGCACTACATTTCCAATGGTTTGGAGAAATTGGAAGGGTTTACTCCGGGTTACGTTTGGTAACCTGTTTGATATCAATAATGGATGCTTTACCCGTTGTGATCATAGATACAAATCTAATGAAATACATACACATTTAAAAGAATTTGAGCTGATTTTTATCATGATCCGGGAAACTTCTTCCCATCAGGTAATTTATGATAATTTTGCAGGATGATCCTTACCGACACACATACTCATCTTTATTCAAAAGAATTTGATGCCGATCGCACCGCTTTAATTGAAAAGGCAATGGCTGCAGGCGTTACCCGTTTTTTTATGCCCAATGTGGCCAGCGAATCCATTCCCGGGATGTTCCAGATGGAACAGCAGTTCCCGGATAATTGTTTTGCCATGATGGGATTGCATCCCTGCTCTGTAAATGCATCGTACCAGCAGGAGCTGGTGGTGATGCAGCATTGGCTGGAAAAGCGGAAATTTGCTGCTATCGGCGAGATCGGGATTGATCTGTACTGGGACAAAACCTTTTTTGAGCAGCAGCAGGATGCGTTCCGCACGCAGATTGGCTGGGCAAAAAAATATAATTTGCCGTATGTGATCCATTCGCGCAATGCTTTTGATGAAACAATGGCCATTGTGAATGAATTTAAGGAAGAGAAGATCAAAGCCATTTTTCATTGTTACAGCGGAAATATAGAGCAGGCTGAACAAGTGCTGGCACTGGGAACATTTAAGCTGGGAATTGGCGGGGTGGTTACATTTAAAAATTCGGGGCTGGATAAAGTAGTGGAAGCGGTGGATTTAAAACATTTGGTGCTGGAAACGGATGCGCCTTATTTAGCGCCTATGCCACATCGCGGGAAGCGCAACCAACCGGATTATTTAACATTGATCGCGCAAAAAATTGCAGACATAAAAAAAATAAGCATTGAGGAAGTAGCGGAAGTGACCACGCAAAATTCGAAAGATGTGTTTGGATTTTAATTAATTTGGACGGTTACAAATTACGAATTAATACAAATCTACAAATCAGTGTGTGATTGATCCTGCAAGCATAAAAATTAGAAATAAAAATTGAAATTTAAAACATTGTAAAAACACAGATTCGTAAAATTCGTTCCTGTTCGTTATTCGTAACTATGAAATCAAAAGTTCTATTGATCTATACCGGCGGTACCATTGGTATGATGCAGGATGTAAAAACCGGGGCTTTAAAGCCATTTGACTTTAAGCATTTAACGGAACAAATTCCCGAATTAAATAAATTTGATGTGGACCTGTCGGCTGTATCTTTCGAAAAACCAATTGATTCAAGTGATATGAGCCCGGCGGTGTGGATAGACATTGCTACAACAATCAAAAAAAATTATGACAAGCACGATGGTTTTGTGATCCTTCATGGAAGTGATACCATGTCGTTTACCGCTTCGGCGCTGAGCTTTATGCTCGAAAATTTAAGCAAGCCGGTGATCCTTACGGGATCGCAATTGCCGATTGGCACCATCCGCACCGACGGAAAAGAAAATTTAATTACGGCAATTGAAATTGCTGCAACAAAAGAAAAAGGAAAACCAATTGTATCGGAAGTGTGCATTTATTTTGAATATCAGTTGTACCGGGGTAACCGCACACATAAATACAATTCGGAACATTTCCAGGCGTTCCAGTCGCCCAACTACCCGATATTGGCCGAAGCAGGCGTGCACATAAAATACAACCGTGCTGCTTTGCAAAAAGCAAATTCAAAAAAATTAAACGTACAAACCAAACTGGATACTAACATTGTGATCTTAAAAATGTTCCCGGGCATTACACCAAATGCGGTGGAAGCGATATTAAATACAAAAGATGCAAAAGCAATTATCCTGGAAACATTCGGATCGGGAAATGCCACCACTCAGCCATGGTTTATTGAGAGCCTGAAAAAAGCGCTGACAAAAGGAAAAGTAATTTTAAACATCACGCAATGTAATGCAGGTAAAGTGCAGCAGGGGAAATATGCTACCAGCGCAGCATTTAAAAAAATAGGTGTGATTGGCGGATCGGATTTAACGACCGAAGCGGCAGTGGCTAAATTAATGTTTGTGTTAGGAAAAGCATCTGCCAAAAAAGATATTGAAAAATTGTTGATGACGGATTTAAGAGGGGAGATGAGTATTTAAGTTCAAAGTTGTAGGTTCAAAAGTTTAAAGTTTGCTGTACGCAGATGCTGTGTGTATTTATACCACGAAGGCGCTAAGACGCGGAGAAAAAGTAAATGATGTTTTATTGTTCTAAAATGTTTGGTCACGCAGATTGGAATTTTTCGAAATGCTTAAACACTCAGCATCAGCAAACAGATTAGCAAAATTCGTTTCTGTTCCTGCCCGAATCGTTCAGGCGGGCGTTATTCGTAAGCAAAAACTTTAAACTTTCTACGTGTAAAACATAAAAAACCTGTTATAAATCATAACAGGTTTTTTATTGCTAAAAACTAATTTACTATTTACTAATAGCCAGCTGCTAATGACTAGCGACTTACTACTAACGACTAATTAATGAACTGAAACAATTTATCTTTATCTCTTCTCACTTTTGCAGCAAACTGCAATTGATCTTCCGCGCTCCTGTAACCGATGGCAACATAGGCAAGGCTGCGTAAATTCTTTTCTTTTAATCCCAGCGCTTCATCCACCTGTGCAGGAATAAAACCCTCCATGCCATTGGCATCCACTTGTTCCAGTGCAGCGGCAGCCAATGTGGTTCCCAGTGCAATGTATGCCTGGCGTGCTGCCCAGTTGAATTTTTCTTCCGCTGTTTTGCCGTTCACGCCGCCCATTAACGCTTGTTTAAAGCCGTCGAGCATTGCAACATCCATGTTGCGTGTTTTTGCAATGTGCGCCAGGTATTCATTTATTTCTTTTTCGCCATAATCTGCCCATGCGCAAAATACAAGCAGATGTGAGCTTTCAAGAACTTGTGGCTGGTTAAAGCTGGCCGGGTGTAATTTTTTCTTTACATCTTCATTGCTGATCACCAGGATGGTATAAGGTTGTAAACCCATGGAAGATGCCGATAAACGGGCTGCATCTAAAATACGGTTGATGGTTTCATCGGGTACTTTTGCACCTGTCATTCTTTTGGTGGCGTAACGCCAGTTCAATGCTTCTATTAAGTTCATAAGAATCTGTTTTTTAGGTTTTATTAAAGCTCAGGATGCAAATGTATACATTAAATGTATATACATATAATTTATAATGTTAAAAACTGCTAACCTTCAGGTAACTGGTACCACGGATTTTGAAGAGCGATCCTACACGCGGTTTAATTTTTTATTTTTAATAAAAATTAAAAAATGACTTCTGAAATTATCATTGAAAAAGAAAAGACGTTACTGGATGCTTTTCAAAATAAAGAACTAGAAACGCTCGATACGCTGATCTATAACGATGCCGTTTTTATACTTCCGAACGGAATGCAGCTGACAAAACAAGCAGTGATTGAAAATTACCGGAGTGGTAATACCGCAATGACAACAATAGTTGCAAGCGATCAACTGATCCGGGTGTTGGATGATACTGCGATTGTTTCATTTACACTGCATTTAAAAGGAAATTCGATCGGGAACAGCATCGATGCAAAATTCCGTTACATGCGGGTGTGGAAATTGTTTGGTGATTCCTGGAAGGCCATCGCGGTAAGCGGTGTGCCGCTGGCAGATTAAACAGACGTACCGGCGGTTTTTTTCTTTTTCGGCAAAATATTAAATTGAATGCCGTATGAAGGAATAATGCTGATGCCCTGCAATGTTTTGCTGCTGCCACCCAGCAATTTGTAATTGCCGTAATCCTGGTAATACGCTGCCAGTGAAAAATTAAAAAATACAAAACGTTTCCCGATCTTTACATTGATAAATGTACCGTATGCGCCATAATGCATTTTTTCGCTGATTGGTTTTATCAGCTCCGGCGGCACGTTGGCTGCATGTTCTGCTTCGTAAATATTTTTAGGAGTGATCTTGTATTTTATAAAACTGTGCGAATACACCACACCAAATGAAAAGCAACCCGTACGCTCTTCCGGGCCAAAGGATTTGCTGAAAATAACCGGCAGTGTAATATCCTTGCGGCTCATTTCCATCCCGAATAATTTTTCCAGTTTGTCAAACATCGGGTAATTGACGAAGCGGAAATTTTGCCAGGAAAATTGCAATCCCGCGCTCCCGTAATAACCGCCTTTATCCGATTCATTAAAATTTTTATTGGAGCCTAAAAACTGGTACATCATATCAACCGCGTGCGAACCGCCCGAATTTTTAAAACCCATATCCATGTGTTTGCCCAATCCGTAACGAAAATAAATTTCGTTGGTGTAACCGATCGGGTCGAGGCAATAGGAAAGTACAGCAGCATTAAGATGCGCCAGCTGCTGCGAATAATAAACCGTATCTTTTTTTGCAAGATTATTGATCAGGTCCACAGAACCTTTTGCGGATTCGGAAATGGGAGAGGAGGAAATATTAAAGGTGTAATTTTCGCCGAACCGCACTTGTCCTTTCGGCACTACTTTCCCGGAGCTTAATACCGAGCGGGATCCGCTGCAGCCGATCAGGAAAAGGGATGCGCCAAAAAATAAAAAGTAAGCTCCTGCAGTGTGCTTCATCGAATTGTTTTTGCAGAATAAATTTAATCCAAATAAACCAAAAAACAAAAAGCTCCGCTTTGAGGCGGAGCTTTTAAGCATAAACACTGACATTCATGCTCGTCCTGTAAATGTTATTTATAGGACAATACTTTCATTAATTCATCAAGTTTCGGTGAAAGTACAATTTCTGTTCTGCGGTTTTTTGCTTTTCCTTCCGGAGTTGAGTTGTCTGCAACCGGTGAAAATTCTCCGCGTCCTGCAGCAGTTAAGCGGCGGGGGTCCATTCCGTACTGATCGGTTAACAGGCGCACCACGTTGGTTGCCCTTGCTGCGCTCAAATCCCAATTGTCTTTATAGGATGTGGTTTTGATCGGCACATTATCCGTGTGCCCTTCAATGGCAATGCTCACGTCGTTACTTTTATTCAATACTTCCGCTAATTTTTTAAGTGCCTCTTTTCCTTTATCTTCCACATCTGCAACGCCGGATTTGAATAATAATTTATCCGACATGGACACATATACTTTCCCGTCTTTCATGTACACCGTTAATTCATCGGCGTTAAATCCAAGCAATGCATTTTTAACCGTGTTGGTCAATGCCTGCATTACCGAATCCTGGCGGTTGATGATGCGTTCCAGATCTCTCAGGCGTGCTTCTTTATCGCGCAAAAGCTTATCCTGCTGGGATAATTCCTGTTGTTTGTTTCTTAAATCGCCGCTCAGATTGGCTACGGTATTGCCGGATGTTGCTTTGAGGTTATCATAATCTTTGGTAAGCCCGTCGAGCTGCATTTTTTGTTGTTTGGTAAGGCTGCACAAAGAATCACGTTCTGCAAGCGCTTTTTTATAACGTTTGGAAGTGGCAGTAGGTTGTTTACTGGTGGTATCGCCACACATTACGTGAGGTTTGCAGCTGCTTACTGTTGCTGCTACCGAACCTACCAGCAGCAATGCCAGGAATGTACGGGAAGTGAATGTTGTTTTCATAATTTTTTTTAGTTTGTTTTGTTTACAAACGCTATTAAAAAATCATGCTCATTATAGAATGGAGTTCGTATAAACCAGTTCGGAAGCTTTCCACAAAGGGATTGCATGAATTAAATTTTTTTTTCGCAACACAAAAGAAATGCTTACATTTGCGTCCCTTAAATGACCAAAAGGGAATTTATTCCACACATATTATAATTCCGGAGAGGTGTCAGAGTGGTCGAATGAGCAAGCCTGGAAAGTTTGTATACTCGCAAGGGTATCGAGGGTTCGAATCCCTCCTTCTCCGCCATACGGGAGATGTAGCATTTTTTGTTACATCTCCTTCTTTTTTTTCGCCCTTTTCTTTTTTGAAGGTTCCCCCTGAAAGCCTTTTGTGTTCAAGCAAAAGGGAAAACGGTTGGTGAAATTCCAGTACAACATTCTTATCTTTAAGAATACGGTTCGTTCCGACTTGTTCTATAAATGATTTTATTTCTTTTAAATTTGTTGATGTCGCCATATTTCCTGCGCTCTGACAGGCTTCTAAGAACTCCCTCATTGGTTCGAACCAAAAATTGCCTTTTTTTGCCAATGTCTTTTGTTTTTCCTCCAAACTCATTTTTAGCTTAATGAGCTCTTCCTTTCTTTGCAGATAAATGGAGCGTTCTATAATCCCATCGATAAACCCATTTACCAATTTATCGAGTTTCATTTGGGTTTCCGATAGGGAGAACTCTATTTTGTGTGCCAATATCTGCAATTCCTTACGCTCCTCATTTTCCCATGTGGTCATTTGAGCAAAAACAACAGGCGACCACTCTTCCGGCATTGAAATTTTTGAAATCTGTTCCTGCATTTGTTGCAGCACAATCTCTTCCCGCAAATACCCTTGTGAGCATTTTATTTTTCTTTTGGTACAACGGTAATAACGATACGTTCCGCCGTTGCCCTTGCCATATTGTGCTGTGATGGCACAGCCGCATTCGCCACACTTTAAAAGGTCGGTAAACACGAAATCGTGTTTGTTTTTACTTTTGCGTGGCCGTGAATTTTGCTTTAGCCTTTTTTGAACAGCTTCAAAAAGTTCGTTGCTGATAATGGGCTCAAAAGTGGCTTCAAAAATCTCACCTTTGTACCTGATAACGCCTGTATATATTGGATTGGTCAATAAGCGGTAGACAGAGGATTTAGATAATAGGTTGTCTTTCCCATTCATAATTCCATATTCAAACAGGCGATGGCAAAGGCTATCAACGCTTTCTTTCCCGCTTGAAAAATTCTCAAACACTCTTTGAACTATTTTCGACTTGATAGGATCAATGTCTATGTTTCGTGTTTTAGCATTGTTCACATATCCAAACGACGCTTTGCCAATCCATTCGCCCCGTCTTAATTTATGGCGAATCCCTCTCTTAATATTCTCTGAAAGATTATCGGAATAATATTTACTTTGACCGAAAGCAACCTGTAACATAAATAGCCCTTGCGGAGTTGGCTCAAACCAAAATGTAGGAAACCGCAACGCAGCTATTTTTTGTATGTCAATGAGATAAACAATTTGTCCGCCATCTACGCTATTACGGGCTAAACGGTCAGGATGCCATGCAATGATGCCTATCGGCTCTTTGCTTGCATAGATTTTTTCGATCATTTTATTGAACTCAATCCTGCCCGGAGTTTTCGCACTTTTGCTTTCAATAAAACGCTCTGTTATTTTTATTCCTTCCCGTTTAGCATCCTGTTCTAATTCCACGATCTGCGCTTCAATGGACATAACTTGTTTCTCTTCTGATTCGGAAGATTTACGGACATACAAATAATACTTGCTGGGTTTCATATTCATTTTGGTTTAGGATGGAGCATAAAAATACAGTAAACCTTTGGTTCATTTTTTCTTGTTTACAAGTATACTTACAAACAGGAAAAAGTTTGTAAGCTACATGAGCGAAAAAAAGTAAACCCAAACGAACTGATTTTTCAAGGACTATGTTTCAAGGGGAAGATGCTTCCTACATTTAAAAAACAAATCGCCAATGCCTGCACACACGCACGTTCTGTTTTTTGTCATGGTTTTTGAAAAGCCAAAAACAACGCCAAAAAACAGAACCCCTTCCCTGGTTCCCAATGCAAGAAAAAAACGCAATCTACTAGGGTAGGCGCCCTTTTCTTTGCAATGGAAACGCTGCTTTCACACCTTTTTTTACAGAATGAAACATTCTGATTGCCTGATAAAACAAAATTGTTTTGAAAGAAAAACAATTTGTTTTATAATTTTCAAGAACTAAAAAAACAAGAAAAAAAGGAAGGACCGTTTTCTGTAACATGATTTTATAACATGACTAATGCTTGAAAACAAAAGGCTTTCAGGGGGAACCTTCAAAAAAGAAAAGGGCGAAAAAAAAGAAGGAGATGTAACAAAAAATGCTACATCTCCCGTAT
>OLLL01000143.1_pt1 | contig 73067 bp, 67 predicted proteins | sample 1604541 | NCBI WGS metagenome assembly OLLL01 (sample SAMEA104055722, study PRJEB20765) | soil metagenome | isolation source: soil
CCTGCCGCAATCACTATTTTATCCGGAAAATGATGGTTCAGTGAAGAGATCAGCACCTGTAACGTATTTGCCCCGGCATGGCCTCCTGCGCCCTGCCCTACCGCAATAAAACCATCGCAGCCCAGGCCGTAGCATTTTTGTGCATGCTCAATGTTGGTCACATCGCAAAAAACTTTTGCACCGTACGTGCGTGCCTGTTCGATCACCTGCTTGGGACTTCCGAGCGAAGTAATATAAAACGGCACCTTCTTTTCCACACAGATCTTTAAATGCTTTTCATATAAAGGATTGGTCTTCTGAACAATCAGGTTGATCCCGTATGTGCCTTTTGCCGTCAATTTACTTTTTTCGGCATTCAATGCATCCAGCATTTTTTCCAGCTCTCCTTCATTCCTGTAGTTAAGGCTGGGGAAAGTAGCCGCAATACCACTGTTCATTCCGGCAGTTACCATTGCTTCATTGCTGACCAAAAACATAGGGGCCATGATCACCGGAAAGTCGATATTAAGTAGAGTGCTGAGCGTTGTTTGCATTTAGAAGCGTTTTAATTGATATAATCGGTAAAAAATTTTATTTTTGGAATAACAAAATTAGGCATTTTAAAGATACTAACCTGTTATTGGGCTGGTGTTTCTGTCGCAGCAGGATTGTGGATCACCAACAATTAAATTACATCGACGATTTTAACGGCAGCACTATAATATCCGGGCAACCGGCAAGACAAAACAATCATTCAAAAAATAAAACAAATCAACATTATGGCAGTTACCCGCATTTTTGACATTCTTCCGCAATTACTCGAAAAGTATAACAAACCAAATGCACTGGCTGCAAAGGAAAACGGCGAGTGGGTGACCTACTCTACCCAAAATTTTGTGGACCATGTGAATAATCTCAGCTATGGCCTGTATAACCTCGGGCTTGAGCGGGAAGATAAGATAGCGATCATTGCCAATAACCGCCCGGAATGGACATTTACGGATTTTGCGATCCAGCAGAGCGGTGCGGTAAGTGTACCTATTTATCCAACCATCAGCGAGCACGATCTTGCTTTTATATTGGGTGATGCCAAAATAAAATACATTTTTGTTTCGAGCGCTGAGCTGTATAAAAAAGTGAAAGCTGCTGCAGATGTTGCAGGTTCCATTAAAGGAATTTACACGTTTGACAAAGTGGAAGGTGCAAAAAACTGGAAAGAACTGGAGGAGGATGGTAAAAAAAATTCAAAGGAAAAAGAAATCCAGGCGATCAAAGACAGTATCAAACCAAACGATGTTTTTTCTATTTTATATACATCGGGCACCACCGGAAACCCAAAAGGCGTAATGTTATCGCATAATAATTTGCTGAGCAATTCCATTGCTTCGCAAACCCTTGCTCCTTTTCAGCACAATTGGAAAGCGCTGAGCTTTTTACCGCTCAACCACGTGTATGAGCGCATGCTGAGCACCTTGTATTATTACCTGGGTGTTTCGGTTTATTTCGCAGAAAGCATTGATACTGTTGCAAAAAACATAAAAGAAGTACAACCCGAAATTTTTGGAACAGTACCCCGTTTGCTCGAAAAAGTGTACGATGCCATTGTGGCGAAAGGCGAAGAGCAAAAAGGGATCAAAAAGAAATTATTTTTCTGGGCGCTCAACCTGGGTTTGCGTTACGAAGTGAATGGCGCTAACGGCTGGTTTTATGAAATGCAGCTAAAAATTGCCAACAAGCTGGTTTTTTCGAAATGGAGGGAAGCCCTCGGTGGCAATGTAAGAGCCATCGCTTCTGGTGGCGCAGCCCTGCAGCCGCGATTGGCACGTGTATTCCAGGCAGCAAAAATTATGGTGCTGGAAGGTTACGGCTTAACGGAAACATCGCCGGTGATTGCCGTAAATAATTTTTTACCAAACGGAATTCATTTTGGAACCGTGGGCCCGGTGATTGACGGCGTAACGGTGAAGTTTGCAGAAGACGGCGAAATTTTAGTGAAAGGCCCGAATGTGATGCTGGGCTATTACAACCGTCCGGATGCAACTGCAGAAGCGATCGATAAGGATGGCTGGTTCCACACCGGTGATATTGGCGTGATGGTGGACAATCGCTTTTTGAAGATCACAGACCGTAAAAAAGAAATTTTTAAAACATCGGGCGGTAAATACATTGCGCCGGTGATGATCGAAAACCAACTGAAAGAATCACCCTTTATTGAACAAGTAATGGTGATCGGTGAAAACGAAAAATTTGCTTCGGCACTGATCGTTCCTGCATTCAAATTTTTAAAAGAATACGCAACGCGCAAAGGAATTCCTTACACAAGCGATGAAGAGATCATTAAAAATGAAACGATCAAAGCGCGCATTGTGCAGGAAATAGAAAAAGTAAATGCAGGGTTGGCACAATATGAAAAAATCAAGCGCCCCGAGTTATTACCGCGTGAATGGACGATCGATAAAAACGAAATGACACCGAAGCTTTCGCTGAAACGAAAAATAATCATGGAAACAAACAAAGCGCTGATCGAAAAAATTTACAGCAGCGCCGGCAAAGAAGAAGGCAATCAGAAGGAAGAGAACAAGAGCGAAAATACAAAAAACGACAATAAATAATTGTTTTATGCCGATTGTGAAGCCGCTCTTATTTTTGTTTGTATCCGGCATTTTACTGGTGTTTATGGGGTGTAACGATTACGTAACAGTAGAGTACATTGTTAAAAACAAAACGAAGAAAACTGTAAAACTGAAGATCACCAATTACCACCCGGACGAATATCATCCGTATGGAAGTAAACCGATCGATACAGTGATTGAATTAAAAGCAAATGAAACGGTAAACGTAGATTATGTGCGTGCACAACATTCCGTTATAGGCAGTACAAAAGCGCTTTACCGAAAACAACCCGGTGTTGCTAATTTTAATGTGATCCAGAATGACACTCTCCTGAAAATTGATAAAACACCGAAACACTGGAAGTATTCACATGGAAACTCCGTATTTAAAATAAAAAAATACATGTTACAAAAATGAGCCGCACTACTGTAAAAAAAAAGAAAGGCACAATTGCAGCGCCATTGCAGGCAGATAAAAAAATGATATGGAGGCTTGCGCTGATCATCGGAATTTTTTCTTTCCTTATTTATTCGAACACGCTGCATCACGGTTATGTGCTGGACGATGAATCGGTGATCAAAAGCAATGTGCAGACACAAGGCGGCATTTCCTCGCTGAAAGCCATTTTCACATCGGATTACCGTGCTGGGTTCCCCAATGCAAACAGCAATTTATACCGCCCGCTTTCCAAAGCCATGTTTGCGGTGGAGTGGCAGCTATCGCCCAACAATCCTACACTCAGCCATTTTATTAATATTTTATTATACGCAATCCTTTGCAGCTTATTGTTTATGGTATTGCTGCGGCTTACGAAACTAAACGTTTACGTGGTATTTATCACTGCATTACTTTTTGCGGCGCATCCCATTCATACGGAAGTGGTGGCAAATATCAAGAGTCGCGATGAGATCCTGAGCATGTTTTTTATTTTGCTCTCCATGCAGGCCTTGCTGAATTATGTACGCGATAAAAACACCCGTTCGTTCATCGGTTATTTATTTTGTTTTTTCCTGGCGCTCTTGTCAAAAGAATCGGCCATGGTATACATTGGGCTGGTACCGCTAATCCTTTATTTTTTCACGGAAACAGAAACCAAAAACAATGTCCGCATCACACTTTCCGCTGCTGCGATCGGCATTTTCTTTTTAGTGCTGCATTACAAAATAATCGGCAGTGTGGGTTTGAGCAACATTCCGGTGATCGATAATTCGTTGCTGATCACCAAAAAATTTTTCGAGCAAAAAGCAACCGCTATTTTAATTCTTGGTAAATATTTATTACTGCTGATTTTCCCTCATCCCCTTTCCAGCGATTATTCCTTTGATACCATCCCGCTGGTGACGAGCTTTGCGAATGCCGGATTTTTATTGGCGCTGCTGGTGCATGTGGGATTGCTCATCTACGCACTTTTAAAGCTAAAGGAAAAGCAAATTCTTGCCTTCTGTATTTTCTTTTATTTGATCAGCATGTCGATCGCGTCTAATATTTTTATGCTGATTGGTACACACATGGCAGAGCGCTTGCTATTTTTACCTTCGCTGGCATTTTGCCTGGCGGCTGTTTATGGTTTGTGCAAAATATTGAAGATCAACACTGCGGATCCGAACCTGAAATGGAGCGTGTTTTTGAATAATGCCAAATCACTGGTTGGAATTGCAGCAGTAATAGTAATTGCTTATTCCGCAAAAACTGTGATCCGTAATAAAGACTGGGCGGCCAATTCAACCTTATTTGCAAAGGATTTAGAAACCGTTCCCAACAGCGCACACATGCTGATGTATTCAGCAGATTATTTGAGCAATACGGATACTTTGAAATTATTCAGCCCGGAAGAACAACAGGTGCGTTTATTAAAAGCACAAAAATATATTAACAAAGCATTGAGCATTTATAACCTGTTCCCGGATGCACATTATTTATCGGGACGGATCTGGTACCAGTTTAAAAATTACGGGGAAGCATTAAAAAGCTATAGTGCAGCCATGGCGCTGAATCCGGGACTGGAATCGTATCACAACAACGTGGGCACTTGTTTATTTGCATTGGGTAGGTACGAAGAAGCATCCAAAGAATTTGAAAAAGCAGCGGAGCTGAACCCGAATGATGCCGATCCTCCGTTCAACATGGGCAGCGCTTGCGGCTCCATGGGCGAAGCTTATAGGAGCAAAGGCGACATGGAAAATGCAAATAAATTATTTTTGATCGCGATCGATAATTTTAAGAAGGCCATCCGGTTAAACCCCAATTATAAATCGGCTTACCAGTTTTTAGGAACTACGTATAATAATATCGGCGATACTATAAATGGTCAAATTTATTTACAAAAAGCAAGTCAGATCCAGGTAAAAAAATAAAAAAGCTTGCGTACATTTTTCACCATTTTCTCACTATTCCTTTTCACAACCTTGCTGCAGGCGCAATATCCCCCATCCCACCTTTAAGCAATATACAGTGGAAGACAGGCTTCCAAGCTCGGATGTGTACCAGGTAAAACAGGATTCGAAAGGCTGGTTCTAATTAACCGACCCCGCAACGAGTACCGGATGACAATATGAAAGCGAGATCTATCTCAGGTATAGCATACATAGCATCTGCGCACAGCAAACTTTGAACCTTGAACTTTAAACCTTGAACTTATTTCGGCTGCGGCGGGATCAGCCCCAGCTTCTCCAATTCTTCCAAATACACACGTTTGCCGTTATAGATCGCTGTTACAAACGCATCCTTTTGTCCGGCTGCCACCACTTTATTTTTATGCGCAATGGCCTCGTTCAGTGTTTTAAACGATCCACCGATAGTAAAGCGGGTAATGCCATCGTCCAGTAATAATTTTTCTACTTTTCCCAATCCTTTCAAATGCGCATAATTGTAATTCTTCGGCATGTTGTACGCAGCAATCTGTACTTTAAATTCCAATCCTTCTTTTGTTGAATTCCCTAATTTACCCACCACATCTGCAAGTGTTGAAGCGCTTGTTTTTTCTGCTTTTGCGGCAATGTTATCCGGCACAGGCATTTGTTTCGCCGAATCTACTTTTGCAAGCAACGAATCTCTTTTCGGAATAGTATCGATCTTAAAATTAATATTCACTTCTTTTTCCGTATAAGCTGCCAGTGTTCTGGTATCTACCATAACGGTTTGTACCGGGTAAGCACCGTATGTATAGCTTACTTTGTAATTGGCACCGGCAGGCAAGTTCACCAGGTAATTTCCGGAAACCGAATTGGATTTAAAATCACGGAACGTGGTATTTTTATCCGTATTCTCTACTTTGATCTGTGCTTCTACATTTTTTGTTTCGGCAGTAGTGATCCCGCTCAGCATATAAACCACAGGCGCTGTTATCACTTTACTTACATCCACCGAATAAATGTCCTGCAAGCCATATCCACCTGATTTTCCGGAAGCATAATATCCTTTTGTTCCGTTACCGGCCAATACAAAATAAATATCTTCATCCGGTGTGTTGATCGGGTAACCCATGTTTACCGGCTTGCTCCAGCTGGAATCGGTTAAATTTAATTCCGTACGGAAAATATCGTAACCGCCCATGCTGTTCAATCCTTTGGAGCTGTATAACATCGTAACCCCATCCGGATGTATAAACGGCGCATCATCATCGTAAGGCGTATTGATAGTAGCGCCCAGGTTTTTTACATTTCCCCAGGAACCGTCCGCATTCAACGTTGCTTTGTACAGATCTTTTCCGCCAAAACCGCCAGGCATCTCACTCGAAAAATACAATGTTTTTTCATCTGCCGATAACGACGCGCTTCCCTCCCATGCCGGTGTATTTACATCCCCTTTTAATTTTTCCGGTTCGCTCCACTCGTCACCGTTCAGTGTACTGATGTAAATATCGCCTCCATCGTAGCCGTTGTCACGAAAAATAAATAATTTTTGTCCGTCGTTGGAGATGCCAATTGCAGCATCATTCAGGTTGGTATTGATTTTTGTACCGATACTTGATGGCGTGATCCAGTTATTACTTTCCTTATGTGTTATAAAAACATCCTCGTAATATTCACCCAACGGATCCGGCACATTCGAGTCATTCTGGCGCCCACCGGTACTTTCATCTCCGCGGTAAGTATAAATCATCACCTGCTCATCGGAAGAGATCACCGGTACATATTCCGAGTTCACAGTATTAATCACATCCCCGGCATTCTCTATCTGCGCGTCCACCGGCGCGGCTACCAGGATCTTTGCATTGTTGCAATAATCCATCAGCTGTTGTGCATTTTTTTTCTGCACTTCCGTTAAATTTTTATGTTTTAAATAATTGGCGATCATCGCAAGCGCTTCATCAAACTTGTAATTATAATGATCCGCCATGGCCAGGTCGTACTCTATATCCGCTGCTTTTTTATTTTTTTCATACACCTGTGTCAGTAACTCAAGCGATTTTTCGTGCATGTCGCTCCGGTACAAACCGCAGATCCCCACTACATATTTCAGGTACATTTCCTTCGGATGATTTTCCTGCATGGGTGCAAACAGCTGCAGCGCCTGTACATAATCCTGCGCCTCAAACATTATCTGCGCTTTACCCAATGAATCTACTTCTGTTTTCCGCCATTTGCGGGTTTTCATATTTCCCTGCGAAAACAAAAAAGAAGTACTGAGCAGAAGTAAAAAAAGGAGTAGTGTTTTTTTCATAGAAGTAAAATTGAATGCTTATCCCAAAAATAGTTAATTTTGTGGACAAATAAAATGAACCTAAAAGCACCTCATACACCGAACATGTTCCGCGAAAACATAAGCCTTGGGCTGGAAGTTGACGTGGTTTTAAAAAAAGATCAGCGTACCGGCAAACGTACCCGTGGTACAGTGCGCGCCATCCTCACCAGCGCAACATTTCACTCCCGCGGCATTAAAGTAATGCTTGATTCCCGCCAGGTTGGGCGTGTACAGGAAATTATCCCTGCTCCTTAATTAATTTTTTTATTGAAAAAGTTGTTGGCGATCAGATCCTGCAGCAACATCCGCTGTCCGTTATAAACAGCCGTGATCCAGGCATCTTTTGTACCCAAACGGATACATTCCTGGCGGAAAGTTTCGGCATCTTTGATGGATTTAAAATCGCGCATTGTAAAACGCGTAATGCCATCCGGATAAGGCAGTACCACTGCAGCAGGCGGTTCCAGCGAATTTAAATTCTTGTGTTTGAAGTTTTGCGGCTTGCGGTAAGCGCCGATCTGCACGCGGAATACCAATCCATCCACACAAATGCCATCCGCCTGTGCGATCAGCTTGTCATAGATTGCTTTATCATTCAGATCCTTACCAATGAATGAAGAAAAATCAGTAGAAGCGCCGGCTACCGGGTTACAAGGATTATTGTATTCATCCAGTGTTTTACGCTGTCCAAAAAAGAATACCGTCACGATCGATTTCGCCGCTTCCGGTTCTTTTTCCAATAAATTTTTCTTGAAAGCCTGTGCTTCCGCTAAGGTATTGAACGGGCCAAACGAGTACCTGATCTTCCCATCCGGGTATTTCTTTTTCTCTATTTTTCCGTATTTGCTCAGCGCATCCAGCTTAAAATCCGCTTCATTATCTACCGCAGCAATCTCAATCTTGTAGGTCAATCCCGCAATTTCCGATTGCCCGTTATCTTTCACTGCATCTTTTACTTCTTCACCCGTATTTAACGCTATTAATCCTTTTTTCGCTTTGATCAGCTTAGAATCCTTCGGTGTTTTGTAATCTTTGCGGGTATATTCGGATGCATAATACTGCGGGATCAAACGCCTTGTCCCACAGGAATCCACTGTTACAATAATATTTTTTAATGATGTATCCTTATCATTCATCCGCACTTTGTAAATTTCGGCATCAATCATTTTTTCGAAACCCTGCGCATAAAATGTTGTATGCCCGGCTGTATCAATGCGTTTGTGAATGGTTTCATCCGGAAATCTGCTTGGGTCAAAATCATTTGCATTTTCATATGTGCCGAATTCTACATTGTATGTAATACACTCTTTTTTATCATTGCCATATTTGCGCAGCAAATCCTGGTAAATGCGCGCTTCATACACTTCCGCATTTTTTTCTTCGTAATAACGTTTGATCTGCTTGTTGATCTCTACCTGGATCGCGCTCGACGAATCCTTTACAGAGGTAGTGCCGGCATTGGCTTTCGATACCAGGTTAAAATCTTTCTGCACCTGTACATAGGTATCCAGGTTTTTTACATTCACATACTGGTATTGCGATTCGTAGCCCTCTACTTCTATCGCCACCTTGTAGTTATTACCCGGCGTTAACGCAATGATGTATTTCCCTGAAGATGAATTGGAATGATAAGATCCTTGCTTTTCGCCCGTATCTGAATTAGAAACATTAATCGTTGCATCAATCGGTTTACCATCCCCGGTAACGGTACCTACAACCAGCGCCAGCACCGGCGCATCTCCAAAATAACCCGGAGTTACAGTATAAATATCCTGCTGCCCGAAGCCGCCTTTTCTATCCGACGAAAAATAACCGTGTGAGCCATCTGCACTCAGCACATAAAAACGCTCATCCTCCGTTGTATTGATCGGGTACCCCAGGTTAATGGATTCGCCCCATTTGCCATCTTTGAACGTGGAATACATAATATCATATCCTCCAATACTGTTGTGTCCTTCGGAGCTGTAAAACAAGGTAATTCCATCAGGATGGATGAAGGGTGCATCATCATTGTAAGGCGTATTGATCGTCGGCCCCAGGTTTACCGCTTTACCCCAGCTGCCATCAGCCTGCCTGTCGCTTACGTAAAGATCTTTTCCACCATAACCGCCTGGGCGCTCACTGGCAAAATACAAATGTTTTTCATCCGCAGATAAAGAAACGCTGCCTTCCCACGATTTTGTATTGATATTGGGCCCCAATGGTTCCGGCACTCCCCACACATCTCCCTTTAAAGTGCTCATGTAAATATCGCCTCCATCCTTTGCAGTGCTGTGGAAAATAAACAGGGTTTGCCCGTCGGCCGACAACGCGATATTGGCATCGTGATGTACCGTATTGATATTCGATCCAATGCTTTCCGGCGGTAGCCAGGCTTTATTATCTGCCGAACGGTGTGAAATAAAAACATCCTCGTAATAATCACCGTTCGGATCCGGCTGAAAATTCTCATCCAGCAAACCACCTGTACTTTTCGGCCCGCGGTAGGTATAAATCAGAACCGATTCGTCCGATGAGATCACCGGCACATATTCCTGATCTTCGGTATTGATTACAGAACCTACGTTCTCTATCTCGCATTTTACTTTCAGCTCTATAAAAGCCCTTCCGTTCTTGCTGTTCTCTATATAACGGTCCGTCAGTAATTTCTGGTTAATATCGGGTGTAGTAGCCAGGTATTTAGTAAAGCTGGCAATGGCATCATCAAACCTGTAATTAAGATGGTAAGCCCTTCCCAGATAAAAATCAATATCCCTTGCATCCGGCTCTGCTGTTTTTACAGCCAGCAACAGGTTGATCGATTTTTCTTTTTCGTCACTCTTATATAGGAGGCAAATTCCGGTACGGTATTTAAAATACAGGTCGTTGGGATACGTTGCGGATAGCTCCTGGAACAATGGCAATGCCCGTAAATAATCCGGATCGGTTTGCTGATTCTGACCGCTGTAAAAGCTTTCGGCCAATTCGAGCTTTTGTTTGTCTTCACTGCTCATTCCCTTAAGATTAGGGACAATCTCTTTCTGTGCCACCATTGCAGAGCAAGTACATAACAACAGAAATAACATTAATAACAGCGGTTTCTTCATAAATATCTTTTTATCAGGCCGAAAAAAACAATCACTTCATGCCTAATTACGATGCACTAAAATTCAAAATAAATAGAAACGCTTATACCTGTATAAAATCAAACTTATAAACACCGGTAGGTTAATAAAGACAAAAAAACAAAACCACAGCTGTAATTATTATACAACAATAACGGGGTTTACTGTAAGTTTCAACCTGATTTTCACAAAAGGAATTTATTATGTATTTTCGTGGATAAACTATCGTATAATGGAATTCATAGATGAGGGGATCGAAAACTATGCATTGGCACACTCGCAACCCGAAACAGAAATTTTAAAAAAAATCAACCGCGAAACACATGCAAAGGTTTTGCAACCGCGCATGCTGTCCGGACACATGCAGGGAAATTTTTTAAGCATGCTCAGCTGCATGCTCAGGCCGCAGCAAATCCTCGAGATCGGAACTTATACCGGTTATTCTGCCGTTTGCCTGGCCCGGGGATTGCAAACCGGCGGCAAATTACACACCATCGATGTAAATGAAGAACTGGAAAAAATGGTACGCGGCAATTTTGAAGAAGCTGGTTTAACCGGCAGCATCCATTATTACATGGGCGATGCGATGAAAATTATTCCCACTATCGGCGAGCAATTTGATCTGGTGTTTATTGATGCGGATAAAAAAAATTATTCTAATTATTACGACCTTGTTTTTGATAAAGTAAAAAGCGGCGGTTATATCATTGCCGACAATGTATTGTGGAGTGGTAAAATCCTGGACCTTGAAAAAAATAAAGATCAGGAAACTGTGCTGATCGATGCATTTAATAAAAAAGTACACCGTGATGATCGCGTGGAGCACATGTTAGTGCCATTACGGGATGGGTTGATGATCGCGAGGAAAAAATAGTTTAAAGTTTGCTGTGTGGCTCCTTCGGGGTGATTTTCTACGATAAATCTAAGTAAATTTAAGTAAATTTAAGTAAATAAAGTATAAAAAACGCCCTATTTTAGGGCGTTTTTGCTTGTTAGTAAGTTCAATGAGAAACACCCAAATTCAGGGGAGTATAGCGGATACCGTATGTAATATTGTATGTAGTCGTAACGTTTATATATGTAATATAAACGGCTTCCCTCGGCTCTAACAATTTAATACATACATAAGATGTCAGAAGTCAAATTTTATTTAGAGAAAAGAAAAGACAAAGCAACGGGAAACCTCATAGAGGTAAATGTACCGATCTTACTTTTTTACAGTTTTAACGGGATGCGGTTGCAATATTATTCCGGCTACCGTATTGATAAGGGTAAATGGGATACAACGGAAAAGAAAGTAAAGAAGAACTACGGAGAAACCACCGAAATAAATAAAGGGCTTCGGAGTTTAGCGGCAAAAGTAGAAGATATACATTCCCGCGCGAATGCCTTGGGAGAAATAGTAAGCCCCCGATACTTTAAAGATCGGTTGAATGGAAAAAAACAGGCTGCAAAAAGCGGGCACGCAATATGGGAATATTACGACGAGTATTTAAGCGGCTTGCACGTTACGCATGAAGATAGTACCATTAAGCACGCGAAAAGCACAAAAATCAGAATTATAGAGTTTAGCAAGTATATACATCAGGAATTAACATTTGATCGCATAGATAGCGATTTTTGGCAGGAATTTTTAGATTGGTGCTATAATGTAAAAAACTACTATAATAATTATACCGGCTCGCTGGTAAGAAGATTTAAAACCTTCTTAAATTGGTCGGTAAAAAAGGGGTATAACAGAAGCATAGAATTTAGGGACGTTAAAAAGATCACAGAAGATACAGAGATCATTTATTTAACCTCTGGTGAAATGCAACACTTTTTAAATTATCCTTTTACAAATAATGAATATAAAATTATAAGGGATTTATATTGTACGGGATGCTTTACAGGAATGCGGCAACAGGATGTAAAAAAGCTTGTACCTGAGAATTTACAGGGAGATAATATTGTATTCAGGATCGGTAAAACGAAAAAGAGCAATATTGTACCGCTTAACCAATATAGCCGCTTATTGTTAAAAAGAAACGCGGGAATACACCCTTTAAATTGTTTCCCGAAGGTTCGGCGGGATTATAGCCAAACTTTAAAAAACGCAATGAAGGAAGCGGGACTGGAAAGGACGGTGCAAATTGTACGTTATAAAGGCGCAAAGCATTTTGATAGTACCAAACCACTTTGGGAAGTTGCAACCCCGCACACCAGCAAAAAATCGTTTGTAGTTGGATGGCTGGAAGGCGGTGGAAATTTAACCGTTGCTATGGGAATAACAGGAAATAAAAGCCCTTACATTATGAAAAGGTATTATACCATAGCAGATACCTTTAAAACTACCGAAATGCACCGGATTTACGGAAAATAGAATACAAAAAAACGTCTTAACTTAATTGTTAAGGCGTTTTTTTTGTGCCTTTGAACGAACGTGCCAACAAAAACTAGGCAAAAATCTAGCTTGCATCTAACTTTCACTTGACTTTACGCAACTTTCACCCGACTTTCACCTAACTTCCTCAGACTACACTCTAACCTTTTGATCTTTTTTTGGCACATTTTGACCCCTTAACTTATTGACATAGACGTAAGCGTTCATTATTACACCTAATTTTGCATAACGTTAACATATAATATTAAACTTCATGAAAAAGAAAAAATACATTTTATCAATCCTAATACCATCCATTCTAATTGCCCCGTGCTTTATGCCTTGTTTTAAAGACTTTCAAATCCTATGGCTTCAAATTATTGGTGGAATAGGAACATTTGGGGCATTACTTTTTTTGATATTTGACAAAGCAGATAAAGAACAGGAAGAAAAAGAAATATTTTGGCACGATCACCTACCTTATTTAACAATAGGTTCGCCTTGTGACCCAACGCAAAATAGATGCGATATAAACCTTCTTAATAATCCAGACGCTCCGTGGGATAGTTATAGAGGACTTGCGTATTTTTCAATAAGTAATTTTAGTTCTGTAAACGCATACGATATAATTATTAAAATTAGTACATCGCTAGTATTTGAAGAAAATGCGACACGAAGCCATTATATTGGCATGATCCCGGTTACTTCGGATAGCTGGCAAAATCTGCAATTTATATACTCGAAATATCACATTAATCCATTAACCAAAGAGGTATTACTCGATGATTTCGATCTGTGCAACTTTACAAGCAATTGTGATACAAAAAAGAATTTTAAAGTACTGTATATTCGGCTTGAATACAGATCAACCCTATTAGAAAGGATTTCTAAAAAAATAAAATCAGATTTTAAAATAGATTTAGAATGTGGGGAAAAGAATGGTATTAAAAGTATAGAAATTAACAATATTGTCAGGCTAAATTATAATGTCGGATTATAAACAGATACTATACAATTAGGTGCATGTTATCTCAACAATAAGCACAAAAAAGCCCCGTGCATAATGCACGGGGCTTTTTGTTGCCGGATTTATTTGGATGCTTTGATCTGCTTACCTTTTAGTTTTTTCATAAATTCTAACACCTCTAGTTTTTTAAAGAGTATTTTTCGACCAACCCGGTAAAATGGTAAACCTTTCTTTTTGTAATTGTGTACACTTACTTTTGAGCAACGTAAAAAGCCAGCCAGTTCCATAATATTAAAATTTTCATCGTTTCCGCTGATCGCTTCCGTTGCGTGCTTTTGCTCGCTTATTTCCTTTATAGCCTCGTTAACAAGTGATTTTGTTAGTTCTATAAATTCGCCTATAGTAAGCGTAAACAGTGGTTTTTGTTCGGGGTACATAATAACTCCTTTCTATATATTGGTGTATTCATTTGCCCGGTCAGCTCTAACCTGGTCTTTATCATTATTGCTTATAAATGTTTCTTGATCTCGTTAAGTAAAGCGTGGTAATCGGGTTCCAGTTTTTTCATTTCTGAAAAGGTTAAATACAATTTTTCGGAATATTTAGGCTCATTTAAAAAAATATTTTTGTGCTTTTTATTTTCCAGTTGATATTGTACAAACACTTCAAAAGATCGCGCCCAAATTTCATTGCGCTGGAGGTCGTATTCCCCGGCTCCGGTTTTTTTCAACCGGGTATAATAAGCCGAATGAATTTTTTTGCTTTTCCACATTATTTTATTCATGAGGGTATTCATTAAGCCCTGCAATTTTTTACCGGATTCTTTAGGCATGGCGGGATCTTGTTTATCCCCACCGGATATTTGCCAACTGATCGCTTTTTCTATAAACGATCCGGAATAAAAATCCAGCGCGTGCGCAAACTCGTGCGCGAATGCACCAACGCCGCCACCGTTACCATTTTTAACTATTAAATTAACACGCTTAAATTTTTTCGGGCGGTCTGCTACCTTTTCAGGACGGCTATAACGGTTTAAGTTTATTACAAATGTAACTTCGTCAAAGTGTGCAACTGATCTGCCTTGCCCCCTTGCGCCGAATGCAACAGCCAATTTCCCTTTTAAGCCAATCTGTTTAGGCGTGAAGCCTAAAACCTTGTGAAGGTCATATAAAGCCATCCCGAAACCGGATAAATAATTTACGCGATCCTGTTGAGATAGCCAGTTGCCAAATTCAATCCCTTTTAAGCCGTAATAGCTTTCTATGTAGCGAATATTACTGTATTTATATTCAGATGGGATATCATCGCCTATACGTACGTGTTCATCGTTCGGGCCAAAAACAATGTCCATATCATCTCCCCAATATTCATCCGATTTGCTGCCCGGTATCTCCTGCCCGCTATCTACCAATTTACCAAGGTCGTGGCTTTTTTTCTTTTTAGGCGCTTTGCGTTTCTTTGCCGGGGCGTGCTTCTTAATTGCTGCTTTTACGTGTTTATATCCGTTCTCAATATCTTTGAGCGTATCTACAATTTCAACCCTAATCGTTCCACCGGCGCGGATGCAATGTTGCATCCCGGTCATTAATTTATCTGCAATGAATTTAAGGCAAACAAAATTTCTGCTACCTGTTTTTTCTTTGTCTTTCTCGTGGTGTACTTCGCTATGGAATTTTGCAAATTCAATATAGCTGTGTTCCCCGTCATAGTTTAAAAACCGTTCGATAATTTTTTCTACTTCTGTTTTCATCTCTTTTTATTTTTAGTATTCGTATTAAAAAATAGTTCGTAGGTAAGCCACGATAAGCCTGTTAGCAAAACTGCAATAGCGCCGATTTTTAATTGTACAGGCTTTGATACTTTTTTGCGAACAAACTGATTGCTGAAGCATTGGCAATAATCAAAGCTTGGTATTTTGCCCGGTTGTCCCCGTTCTTTTCATTAATGTAGGGGCTGGACGAAATTAACCTGGCATACTCGGAAACGTTTTGGCTGGCTCTGGCCGCCTCTCCGTATTTTGAAACAAGCAAGCGGGCAAAATCGCTAAATCCAGCCTCTACCGTATCGTATTTCCGGAATGATAAATTAGACGTTGTTGAAATGTGCGTAGCCCCTTTCCAATAGGCATTAGTACTACCGTAAGCAGTCACTCCGAAAAAATTATTATGTTCCTGTGAAAGTGGAGAGGTTCCCCATCCGCTCTCAATGGCAGCTTGTGCAAGGATCGTGATCGGGTTTAACCCGAACGCCTTACCAACCTTTTCCGCCACGCCGTAATATTTAACTACATAGTCCGCGCGTTTGTCACCGGATGTAGCAACACCCAGCAATTCGCGGGGCTGTATCTCTAATGTTCCTTGAAGCCCCAACAGTGTTGGGAACGTTTTAAAAAATTCGCTTTCCATGATCTGTATATTTAATATTTATATTCTTTTTTGCGTGGTGGTATCTTCCGATTTTACCCAACGGATCAACCCTTGCACCGTTTGAACTTTTATATAATTGCCTTTGCCCGTGTCAAGGGTCAATAATGGGAAACCAATAATTATATTTTTGGGAATGGTGCTTACTGCGTTAAAATCTTCGGAGTAAATGGTTGTTGGATGTGTACTGATGGTTTGCAGGGTGTGCACATCTGTTGCACCTGATAAACCCGCTAAAAATTCATAGGGAAGCTTTGACATACTTTCCCGTTCCGCTTTCTGTGCTTTGGTAAGCATTTCAATTTGGCTTTTAGCAACGTAGAAAAAGTGTTTTACATCATCTAAACCGAGTGTCCAAAACTCAACAAAAACAATATCGTTTTTTGTATCGTAGGTGTATTTGCCGGTCGTTACCCCGATGGACTTGCCTGCTGAAATTGTTTTTACAGTATTGGAGTTTTCAAATGTCCCGGGCATTTTAGCCGTCGTGCGGATGTTTGCATTAAACTTTGTAACGACCCATAAATTAGCGGGCACGGCTTGTAATACCGCAGCATATTTTGTGTCACCCTTTTTGCCTTGCGTAACCAATGCAATAAAGCGGGCATACTGATCTTTTAAAGCGGTGTTTATTTCGCCGTCCAGTTCTTTACCTGTTTGTGCCCTATAAAATTTTTGCACGTCTTCATAATTGGTTATTTGTGGGGCTATTGCAAAAATTGCATCTGTATCGGTTCCACCTGTAAAAGCCCAATGCCAACCTGTTGGATGCAATGCAGCATCAAGCGCGCGGGCTTGCCCTGCTGCGGGATCTGAATTAATTGCGTCATCCGCTTTTTCCTCCTGTTTTTTAGCATACATATTTTTTCCGATCAATAGCAAAATACCGATAGCAACATACTTTACTATTTTGGCGTTCGCGCTTTCTGGGATATTTTGATTTTCAGTTGCCATGATTTCACTTCGTTAAAAAGTGCAGGCGTTACGTCTGCACTTTTGATTTTGCGATATTAAACCTTGTTACTGCAATATGTTTGCAGTGGACAAATTGTCAATAGGGCAATTCAATTTTTTGCAATGATAAACGTTGACAGTGCCAAAATCTGGCACTCTACTAAAATGTTTATAAATAAATATCTCTTTTCATTGTAGAGTGCCAAAATTTGGCACTCTACTAATAAAAACAACTATTTTTTAGCCCAACATTTTTTTTGCGGTATCGATAATACCGGGGTTCTTTTCCAACAAGCGGGCTAATACTTCCAAATCCGCATCGTTTAGTTTTTTGCGGATACTCAGTAAATTGTTTAGTGATCTTTCGGCAGCGGGCTTATTCTGTCCCTCCATGCCAATTTTAAATACGTATTCCATCTTTATAATATTATTGGTTTATTCTTGTTCGGGGGATGCTTCGGGTGGGGCTGCTGCGGTTTGTTTTACCGGGGTGCTACGTTGTTGTATAATCTGTTGTAGTACCTTCCAAATTATTTCTAAATCTTTTGGTGTTTTCTCCGTCGCTTCGCTTATATCGTAAAGCATTCGCAAATGTAGGTCGGTTAAATTTTCCCCTACTTTCCGAATGTAATTGAGGGCAACCTCGCGGGGATCAGTAGAAACAGTTTCCGGCTCGGAAATAATGCGGGCATCTGTATTTTCGTTGTTTTCTTTTTTCTCTGTTTCAATACCGGCTAAATGCCCCTGCAATGTTTCAAATCCGGCATCTCCCAAAAAGCCTTTTAATACACCCTGTCCGGCGCGGCTTTTAACAAAGCCCTCGATTAATTTTGATCCGATGCCCCCTAATGTTACATTTCCTAATGAGTTGTGTTTATCTTTTTCATTTTTAACAATCTCTTTTTCGTAGTCTTTTATTTCCTCTTCGAGTTCTTTTATTTGATCTTCCAGATTATTTATTATTTCCGTATTCTTTAATTCCTGGTCTTTCAGTTTATCTTCATTCCGTTCAGTTAATAAAACAATTCGATCCGTCAGCCTTTGTATATCATTTTCAAGGCGCATGATGCGCATTTGATATTCAAATTTTTCATCATAATATCTGCTTACCGGGATGCTACTATCCAATTGCTGCACTTCGGAAGATGTATTTTTATCCACGCCGCTAAAAACAATGTTTGGATTTTGTTTTTTCAAAGGGACTTTAAAGGTCTGGAAGGCGGTTTTTACATTCCGGGATTTGCCGCTGAAAAGTTGAATTAAAAGAGCATCTAAATTATAGTCGCTCATATATTTCATGGCGTGAAGCTTAAAATTTTCGTACCCTTCTTCTTTTTCCAACACCGGGGTGGTTTGCCCGTATTGATCTATGCAGATGGTGTAAAAAGTCGGGATCTTTTTTTGTTCACGTTCTCTTATAATATCCCCGATGTTATTAATTATCTCGCTGGGTGTTCTCTGATCTGTTTTCATAATCATTGCCTTTAATAAATAACCACACGTAAAAATTCTACGTACCCGAATATCTTTGTGCCGCTTCCCACATCTCCGCCTATATCTCCGCTGGCTATACTGACCGCTGATAGGCTCCAACCGTCATGAGATTTTATAAAGCGGATCATGCCTGTAAACTGATGCACCCCGCTATTCCTTTTATTATCGCTGTCGAATACACTGTTATCTGAAAAAATAGTTACCCCGTAATAATTTTCGGGATCAACCAATATTAACAATTCGTTATAGGCATTAATGCTAAAATCCCCGTCGTCGTCCTGATCTTCGGTAGGGCTGACGTACATCGGCTCAAGGCAATATTCCGACGGTAGTTTGTTGATTGCGCACATTTGATCTATTGCGTATAATCTGGCGGCTAATAAGTTCATAGGTAGTGGAGGTAAACAGTAAGTAAATAGCCCGCATCTGCTAAACTTGCGGTGGCGTTATAATAACCCTGTAAAAAGCTATTCTGTTTTAGCTGTTCATCCAGCGGGTACGGGTGGGAACAATCATTTAAAACATTGGTTACAAGTACTGCATTATGATAACATTTTAAGGTTTGCCCGTTAAAATTTAAACTAATGATCCCTGCAATTTTTACCAGTTCCTGATGCGAGTTAATAGAAACAAAAATGCCTTTCAATTGCCTGATGTACTCCGGGAGCTTGTGTTCTATTTTTAAATTTCCTCTTGCTGTTACCCGCATATTGAACACATAACAATGTGTAGCGGAGAAATTATAAGGCTCGAATAAATGTTCAATTGTTTCCATGGCTAGTCAACTTTTCCGGTGTCTTTTGTTTCTGTGCTGGCAGGCTCCATATTTTCCAAACGAAAAGAAAATGTAATGTTATAAGGGTAGCCGCTCGCATTGCTGTCGTCAATGTATTTTCCTTTTATCTTGCTACCGTTTGCGGGTTCGCTTAACCTGTGATAATCAAAACCGAATGCTACGTGCTGACGGAATAAGAGCCGTAGAGCTTCAAATTTCTCGGGAAAAATTTCTACCCCGTTTATCTCTAACTGGATCGTGCTGAACTTTCCGGTTTCATTGGTTAAAAGAATGTTTATACCTGTACAGGTATTATATAATTTATCTGTTTCAGCATCTATAACTATTTCCTGTCCATCCGTGGACACGGTGTAAGTAATTTGCTGGTATTTTGTTTTCGGGAATCCCATGATTTCTATATTTTTGTTTAGTGTAATTTTTTTCATGTATTGATTTTAACCAGTAGGCGGGGCGTTCAAACGATACTGTTTTTTTGTACGTTGTATAGCCCCGCCATTTTTAGTAACTGGCTTTAATGGGTTAGTATGGCATTACAGTCGTTCCAATAAGTTCAACACGTAAAAAACTTGTTGCTACTGCTGAGGCTGTAAATTTTACAGGCATTTTAATTTCCACTTGCGGTTCAATTAATTTCCTATTATCCAGTTTGTAATAACCGATTTGAATATCGTGACGGTCGCGGGTATCAAAGGCGCTGTTTGACATTAGCCCGATCAGTTTTTTATTGCCTGCTTCAAATTCAAATTCTCCGTTCCGGATAATCGGCGGAATGTGTGTAAAATCGGCAGTTCCGTAACCTGTTGCACTTTCTGCATAGCGCATTAAAATTGCGAAGATGCTGAACCACCAGTCTTTGTCCAGCTTCTGATTAGCGATCGAACCCAATCCAACCGATTTTTGATCAGTTCCGGTTAGCACATCAATATTATTTTTGGTTGCAATATCCTTTACAACATAATATCGACCGTCCCCCAATTGCAAGCGTTTGTTCAATAAGCCCTCGCGGATTTCTTTTGGCAGTTGTCTAAATTGCCTTTCCATTTCTTGCCGCGATGTTTCGGATGCAGCGCCTTTCCCGTCACGATTTCTTAAAATGTTTTTAATTGCTGCACTTTGTTCTTCTTTTGGCAGTTTTGAAATTTTACCTAACAAGTCGTTCCCGCTAGTGTCAATCCCCATGAGGTCGGCGTTATTATCAAATTCGCCATTTTTTAAATTTTCCATTTTATTGTTTTTTAAGATTTATAATTTTTTGATTTTTTAAATGATCCCGTTCAAGTCAACATCTTCGGTCTGTGATCCGGTATAACCCAAGTCCTCGTTTGTAGATTCTTCCGCGCCTTGTAGTTCGGGCAGATCTGTGGAATAACTCATTGCATCCTGTATAGAAGCGTTACCCATTGGAAGCTCGGACAAACCAAAACCATTCATTAATTTTTGGCGCTCTTCGCTTTCACTGTAATAGGCATCCGCTGCGGGTATTTCGGTCGTTCCGATGCTACCTAAAAAATCTTTTGCAGCAGGAATAATTTTTATTCCCTCTATTGTCCCCGCGGCAATTAACCCGTAACCTAAATACTTTGCTTTACTATTTTCGTCGGTTAATGTGGTGAGTAAAAAGCCCCCACTTCCAAAGACAATAGGCAACACCCATTCGGCAATTTTGTCTAATGTTTCTTTATCCTCCGTGTACTTGCGAATACCTTTGATGGTAAATAGTCCGCCGACCGTGCCTAAAACAACCCAAAAAGTTTTTATTGTTTCTTGTTTGAATTGCTTTTTTATTTTATCTAAATGCTTGCTCATGGCTATATTTTTTTAGGGTGTTTCCCGTCTTGTTATTTATAATTTGATTTTTTTTACCGGGTGCTGCGCTGCTTTGATCGTACGCGGTGGGTTTGTTTTTGCTTTTCCTTTTTTCTTTTTCCCTTTTCCGCGAACACCCGCTAATTCATGTTTAGGTTTAAAGGCAATATAGAGTAAGCCGCCCAGCACCAAGGCTACCCCGGTAATGACTATTGGTTTATTGGCGCTTGCCCATTCCATTGCTTTTGCAAATATTCCCGGATCGTCTGTTGGTGCGGGCGGTGTGGGCGGTGTTGTCGTTAAGGAACGGGTATTTTTATTGGCTGGTTCCTCTGTACCCTCTTCATTCTCTACCGGGTCAGCAGGCGCATTACCTTTTCCTTCTCCGGCTTTTACCGAATCCCCTGCATTTTCGCCACCCTCCACCGTTTCCCCGCTTCCTTCCTCTTTTTTCTCGCCGCTTTCTGCATTATCTTCGCTTTCTTCACCTTCCGAAGTTTCGCCGCCTTCCGGCAGTGCGCTTTCTCCGTCTGCCGTGGGTGCATCACTTTCCTCTGCTGCTGCTTTCTTCTTAATCAATGAGCTGACTGTTTCAAGTAGTTTTTTGTAGTTGATCTTTTTCAACAGGTTCAAAATCTTTGTGATAAAAGGGACTGCCGCTGTTGCACTTGCTGCGGTTGCTGCCGCAACTACAAAACCTAATTCACTTCCTGTACCGCTCAGTTTCCCTGCACGTCCTTTCAAAATAGCACGTTTAAAATTTTCTGCTTTTCCCTGTAAAATTTTAACAAACATATTTTCAGCTTTCGCTAATTGTGATTTTACTTTGCGCCATTCATCCATATTGAATTTTTTTTCTCTAGCCTCTGCTTCAGTCAGGTAGCCCCATTTTAATTTGGAGCTGACTTTTAATAAATTGATTTTGAGGGCTAAGAGCACAGCCGCGCGGATGCTTACCGTCAATGGGTTAAAGCGGATCAATCCTTTTGCAATTTTTTTAATTCCCTGACCCGCTTTTTTTGCAGCCTGTTTCACTTTGTCAAAAAATTTGCGTTGTTTTTTTACTTTGCCCAATACATCGCTTGCACCTAATCCGGCAATGCCATAGAACAATTCAACATCTTCGTGCGCTTCGTCATAGCCCTGCATTCCTTCAAGTTCGTTCAGGCGATCCTCTTGCCCTGATAGTGCATCCAATGCTTCATCACGTTTATCCGTGTCCCAATATTTAAGTGCATAGTCAACCATGCCTAAAAAGGACTGCGGGTGTTCTACCTCTTTAATTAGATGCGGACGTTCGGCAATAATTCTCCGGGTTCGCAGCAAGTGATTTTTAATTGCTCTTAATTCCTGGTCACGGGATGCAACATTGCCTAGCCCTTCCAGTTCGGCAACTTCTCTAAAGTCCTCGCCGGATAGTATTCCTGAGATTTCATTAAGCGTATCATCATCGACACCGCCTAAAACGGAAATATCTATACCGTTTAAATTGCTTGTATTCATTACTAAAAAGTCTTTGGTTTCTACTGTTGTTTTTTCTGAATCGTATTCGTCAAGTACTGCATCTATTGTAATATACCGGCGACCCTGAAAAGGGATCACCGCATACACGTGTTGGAAATAATCTTTCCCGGCATAGCGTGCAATTCGTATGTAAAAGGGAATTTTTAAATTGTATAAAATTGACCCGGCGAAAATGGTAAAGTCGTCACAGTCAATTCCGCGGATCGTGCGGAGGTTCCAACTCAGTGTACTCAAACGCAATTCCTCTTTGCCTTCTGTATCTTCTTTGTATTTTATATGCAGAAATAAATGTTCCCATATTTTGCGACAGGTATCGTATAAGTCCTTGCCTTTGAGTAAAGGCGCAAGCTTTGCAGTTTGCCACGCATAACTTTTAATTACCTTTTTCATTTCGGCAACCGTGTCCGTCACCGTACCGTTACGTTTTACTAATACTTCCGTGAAAGTGGGGGCGGGCATAATTCCCTCAAATTCGTGCCCGTCCCTGCTTGCGCGGAGTGGATGGGCGGAAGCTTCACCGCCCAAAATGGATTCTATTTTTAGTCTATCATTGTCCATGATTTCACACATTAAAAGTCTGTTTGTCTGTAAAAGGAATACCGTCTGCCTCTGTGCTTACACTGATCTCAAAAGACATTTTAGGAATGTTGCCGGACATGAGGCTTACTAATGCCGATCCTAGTTTTAAAAATGGGATTTGAATGTTGATCCCTTTAATGGTGGTGCGGTCGTTTGCATTAATAGAATAATGTTCGTTTGTGGGAATACTGTTGCCAACCTCGCCACCGCTGAAATATGCTACCACATAGGGCTTTTTTAAATTCAACGAATGGGGCGTTGGGTTATCAAAAGCAATGTTGACACTGAGTTGTAATGCAGCGTTTTTAATTCCGGGTTTATCTACACCTAAAATTGTAACCGACATTTTTTTTCCGGTGTCGGCTGTTTTTGATACCCGGTTAATGAGGTAAATCGCTCCACCAATTATTAACCCGCCGAATAGTTTTCCAAATAGTTTCATGGCTTTGTATTCGTTTTTGGTTGATCTTCTTTTGTTTGCCCTTCTACTTTTTTGCGAAGCTTCGCGGAATAATGTTCTTGTATTACTTTGAAGGCAAACCATACTACCGCGCCCAGTATGGCTTTAATTACATAATCCAGTAATCCTACATAGTCAATGTTCGCAAACATAAAGGAGCCGTAAACGAATAGGGTTGATGTATTTTCTGAATACAAATGCTGATCTAGTTTCATTTTTCTTAAATTTTTAAAATAGGTTTCCTAGCCGTGTCATGCAGAGAGCAAGGCATAGCGGTTTGAGGGCTTAATAAATTTTCTGTTAACGGATGGATTTTACCAGCCTGTTAGCGTGTTGATTTTGTTCCCATGGTTTAGCACATTGCAAAGCCATCAGGATTGAGGGGGGTAAATTTTAACGATCATGCCGAGGTTAGGCATACAAGCCCTTTTTATAGAGCTGTAATAGAGGGGATTTGTAAAATTAAAAAGTAGTTTTTTATTGCATGAGAGGGGCAGAATGCAAGGGGATAAATAAACGTGTTGTTATTCTTGAACCTTAATTATTTGAACATTTGAAGGAACCCGGATTAAAGAGAAAATAAGATTTATTTGCTCCGCATCAAACGAATTTCCTTCATGCTTTTCACCAATTTGGTTTTTATAAGGTTTCATTTTTTTAAGCATTTTGTATTTTGAAACATTATAAATTCCCATCAGTTCTTTAAGGCTGTAAGATGTTACAACGACTTTTTTAATCTTTGTACTATCACTTTCTGAACTTTGATTTGACATAATTATTTGTTTTACCGTAGTAGAAGTGTAACCATGTGATAGTATTTGAGTAGTGGATTTGTAACTTATAACGCTGCTTATTGCCGGAAGTTACGTAGGGTCAATGCTTTTAGACTGTATTTGATAATTTTTTACGATTTTTTACGATTTCAAAATATGAAATAAACACGCTTAGACCTTGATTTTGTTAATGGTTTAACGGTTTCAAAATAAAAATATTTTTTTTCGTGAAATGACAAACGGTAATTTAAGCAGCCGAAAATTGCAAAAAACAATTAATAAAAAACGTGGAAATGCTTGTTTTTATTATAAGTTAGAAGGTTTCAATAATATTGTTAAATTTTTTAATGCTTATTAAACGGCAGGAATTGAAGGGTATTCGGTAAAAAGTAAAAAAATAATATTGCGAAGACCAGGCAGGTTTTACCGATGAAAAAGCAAAAAACGCCTCTTACTGGAAGCGTTTTTTAAAACTATGTTAGTTTAATTTTTCTTTTTAACAGTTTTTTTGGCTGGTTGTCCTTTAGTTAAAACCGTTATTAGTTTTTCGTTGACTTTAACTAACTCAGTAATTTTTGCCGTCAATTTTGTAAACTTATCTTTTGGCTGTGAAGCATCCCCCAACGTCGCTGTTTCACCAGAGGTATAAAGTGTAAAAAAATTAAAGCCCAACACTTTTGAAATAGCTTGTAATAGGTTAGTATCAATACTAGGCTTACTAATTATATCCTGTACGGTTTGAGGCGCGCGGTTGATCCTACGACCAAATTCGCTCTTGCTCATCCCGGTTTGCTCTAATTGCTTTAAAATTGCCTTTCCTATGTGAATATCCATTTCACAAAGTTGCCAACAAGTAAAGGCATTGTCTTAATATACGATTACGTTTATATCGTAATTATTTACGTAATTAACGTAAATATATTTGCTTTATAATTTTATGTGTGATATTATTGCATAGTATAATTAAAATATTTGCGTTTTCGCTGGGATCATTTCAAAACCACCAATTTAAAAACTCTCACAGCACGCAGGAAACGCCCCGGAAAGGGCGCGAACTTGCTTATTGCTGTGGATGGGGCTTGGTGGTTCCTGAAATGAGATAGGCGGGATTTCGCGCCTAATTTTTTGTGTACAACAAAAAAACAAATCATGGGACAAAGACTAACCGAACCGGAACTGGAAGTATTGGCGGAACTGGCTTCCCCTAAAAATAATTTTGTCAGTAAGTACGAACGGGAACAGCACAAAAAGGGTTTTAAATATTGCGCCCGCTTATTTCAAATGTTCGGCTGGCGGGCAAATGAAAAAATTTATGAAAAAATAAAACAAGAACTAAAACCCGTAAAAATTAAAAAGGAAAAAGCGCTAAAGACACAGCAATACCAGTCAGCGATCAATCGGTCGGCTCTAAACCTTGATATATAAGCAATATGCACACATTTAACGAAAAATGTCACAGAAGTCGAAAAGTGTCCATTGAAACACAAATAAATTGTAATACGTTCGCCATGATTTTAACTGTATTAAATAAAGATACATCAGACCCGTAAAAATACGGGTATCATGAATAGGAATTAAGCATAGCTTTACCGCGCAAAAAAAAATCATTTAAACGATTACAGAATGATAATACAAAAATGGATTACCGCAATTAAAACAGATATAACAGTGCTTTCAGAACTACTAGCAATTATAAATTAATCACTAACTAAACAATAACATGAAAAAAAACAATCTACTCAATAGAATATCTATTTTTCTATTCTTTCTTCTTCTTGCCATGGGAGCAAGCGCTCAGGGAGCCGGTGTTCTCGATGTAACTTTAGACGCCAGAAGTTTCACAGGAGGTTATAACATCTCCTGCCACGGAGCCACTGATGGAGCAATTGATGCTACGGTTGTCGGTGGAACTGCACCTTATACTTACAGTTGGAGTAACGGTGCAACTACCGAAGATCTTTCCGGCATTGCTGCCGGTACATATTCCATAACAGTGACGGATCACTCAAGTAATACTGTTACAAAAGCTATTACAATATACCAGGCGGATGCTATGAGTACCTCTTTAACGCCTTCTTCGTATAGCGGCTTTAATATTTCATGGAATGGCGGGGCAGATGGTCAGATCAGTACGTATGTCGGCGGTGGTGCTCCACCCTATACTTATTTGTGGGGCAATTCAGACGTCAAACCTGACCAAACTGGCTTAACCGTGGGTAGCTATTCAGTTACAGTTACCGATCAAAACGGGTGTATCTCTACTCAAAGTATTGCTTTAACGCAGCCTGATCCTTTACACATCAGTTATACTGTATCGCAACACAATGGTTATAATATTACTTGCGCGGGAGGCAATGATGGCAGCCTTACTCTTACTGTTACCGGAGGGATACCGCCATATACGTACGGCGGAGATATGGATGACGATCCAACACTGAGTAACCTCCATCCGGGTGATTATTTTGCAAGGGTGTCTGATAATTATAGTTCCGAAGCAGATACAACGATCACACTTACCCAACCACCAGCCTACACCGTTGCACTTTCAACCACAACCTTTGCCAATGGGCACAATACAGCCTGTTTCGGTTGTTCGGATGGAACTGCGGAGATTGCAAGCAATACCAACGGAGCGCATCCGTATACTTATCTATGGTCTAATAGCCAAACAAGTACAAGCATTACCAATATAACCGCCGGGACTTATTCCGTAACGGCAACAGATGCGCACGGCTGTGCAGCTACCAACACCATAACATTAACTGACCCAGCGCCTAACGCGTGGGGGAAAACGGGGAATACTGCCGACACAACCGAGTTTATGGGAACCACCAACGCAGTACCAATGATTTTTAAAACCAATGGAAGTGAACGTTTAAGGCTTACGAGTGCTGGTAATATGGGCGTAGGAGTGGTTAGCCCTTCTGAAAAACTGGAAGTAGCCGGAAGTATTAAAGCAAGCGGAGATATTAAATTTGGTGGAACCCAAACATTACGATATTCCTCTGCCACTTCGGGTACACGGGCAATTTTGAGTTTTGGAGGTCCGATAGTATTCAGTGTACCCGAGTGCTTTCCCGCAGGTTTAACGACACCGAGTAATCAATTTAATGGTTTATTAGAATTGTTCAATAATACTGCTTCCCCTTCGGCAGATATGATCATGGGGTATGATGGCGCGAACGCAATCATTGAGTATGCAAATGCTTCCACTTCGTCAGCACTTTATATTAATCATTCCTGTGGAAAAGATGTTTTTATCAATACCGGGTCGAATGGAGGGAACGTATCCATGACTACCCCCACATTAGGAAAGGTCGGAATTGGAACATTTACACCAACACAAAAATTCGACGTAGTTGGTGGTTTTTCTCATTTTACGTTTAACACCACAACAATTCCGACTAGCGATGCAGCTGGAGGATTAACACTTGGATGGAATGCTTCGGGTGGTGGCGCTGAAGTTAACCTTTATAATGTGTATTCCGTAGACCCTGACAATACAATAGCTTTCAGGTTTGCTCAAAAAATTGCTTCGGGCACAACAACAAGTGATGTAAGAAATTTACTAACCATCCGAGGTAACGGGAATGTTGGAATTGGAACTGATTTAACCGGAGGTGATTACGATAATTCATACAAACTTGCGGTAAACGGGAATATCCGAACCAAAAAAGTTGTTGTAGAAACAGGCTGGAGCGATTTTGTTTTTGAAAAAAACTATAAATTGAAAACAATTGAAGAAATAGAACAATATATTAAACAAAACGGGCATTTATCGGAAATGCCTAGTGCGAAAGATATTGAAACAAATGGTGGTGACGTTGGCGAATTGTTGAAATTACAAATGCAAAAAATAGAGGAGTTAACGCTTTATATCATAGAATTGAATAAAAGAATTGAATTGCTGGAAAAGAAATAATTTTAAATGAATAAAAGAGATCATTTTTATCGGATGTGTTTTAAAGGTGTTGCTTTAATCGTACTGTATTTATTTTCGAATAACATCTATTCGCAAGATGGACAGACTGCAAAAAATACAATTTACAGTGAGTTTCTAGGCAATACAGCCAGCAGTATCTCGTTAAATTACGACCGGATTATTTTAAAGAAAGAAAGAATTGCTTTATCCATTAGTGTTGGTGTTGGAACGGTTCCTTCAAATATCATTAAGTTCAACAATGTTCCTCGAAATAATTATTTGATTTATGGAATTCCAGTTTCTGCTAATTTATTATTTGGAAAAAAAAATAATCATATTGAAATAGGAGTAGGTGCTACATTTCAACAAGGATTATACGCCGCTGGAGCAGAATACTCCAGAACTTTATTCGGTGTTATCCTCTTAGGGTACAGATACCAGAAAGAGGCTGGTGGATTTTTTTGGAAAGTTGGATTCACACCATTTATTCCAATTAAGGAATATGGTGAATTAACAATTGATGAAAGCGCTCCCAAAATAAATGGTTTACCTATTGTACCATTGGTAGGTATTGCATTTGGATATACATTTATAAAAAAAACTAAATAAAATTTGAGACCATGCTAAAATTAAAAATATCTTTTTTTATTATTTATCTTCTAACATTCAAAGTGTATGGACAGACGGAAATTCCTATTATAAAAAAGGGAATATGTGATTCTTTAAGTACTCAAAATACAGAAGTAAAATCAGGGAGGCTAATTTGCCTCAATTATTCAGGAAAAGATGAGGTGCTTTATTTTACAAGCAACAAAGAATTTGAGCAGTATTTTAAAAAAAATACAACCTCTGAAAAGTGTATACAACAGAAGGAAATGAAATTTGATTTGAAAAACAACAACCTACTTATAATCAAACTTGCCGCTATGGGCTGCCAATTGCCAGAACATCCATACCACATAGAGCAAAAAGGAAATCATTACAATATTAATCTCAATTTTATTGCACTAAATCCAGTTGGGGCTGTACAATTCATTCTATACAGTTACGTTTTAGTGCCCAAAAAAATGGGTGATTTATCCGAATTCACAATTTGTAAAACATTTAAGAATTGATCTAAACATGAAAAATCTTTATAATCTCATAACCGTAATAATATTGTTATTGTTTTCTGTGATACAAGCCTATTGTCAGGACAGTACCAGTATTTCTGAATATGTAGGGATTCCGAAATCATTTTCGCATCCTGAATTATTTTCTGAAAGTCAAAGAGCATTAATATCCTATGCAGGCCTCCCTTCACTCGATAATGACGCTTTAAAAAACTCTGCTGATTCCCTAGCGAATGCAGATTCTATTGTGGGAGTTAATTATTATGGTAAAGGGATAGGGACAACAATTAATATTAAACAGGATGCCCAGTACTATAATTCCCATATTGATAATGGTAAATTGTGGATCTACAAAATGAGTTCTGCAACAGCCTTAGGTTTGCAATTTTATTTCAGCAAATTTCTTATTCCTGACGGATCATACCTTCATATATATTCTCCTGACAGGTCAACTATTTTGGGACCATATACTTCTTTAAATAATCCCCAAGATACATTACGATCTATTCAATTTGGTACAGTTCCAATATATTCGAATGCCGTTTATTTTGAATATTTTGAAAGCGATTCTGCTGAATTTCCCGGATCTATTATTATAGCTAATACGATACACGTTTTTAAATATACATCTGATGATGAAAGTCGCTCCGCTTCTTGTCGGAAGGATGCAGTTTGTAAAGCAGGTTGGGGACAGGAAATAAACTCAGTTGCTGAAATTTTATTTTATAATCCAACATTTGGATCTTATACCGGGTCGGCGTCTGGAGCTTTGATCAATAACACAAACGAAAACGGTTTTCCCTATTTTTTGACTGCCGCACACATCCAATATAATTCATTCTATGCAAGTGCAAATGAGGATTTTGCTAATTGGCAATTTGTATTTGACAATGAGAGAACAGAATGCTTACCTTCTTTTAGTGGTTTACCTCCATCATACTCTCAAGTTGTATATGGGGCAAGTGAATTGGCAAGTGATGGTTTAAATACAAATGGTTCTGCGACAGGTAGTGATTACTTACTGTTACAGTTAAATGCTACAACTACTGATTTGTCAAATTTTGGTGTCTGTTATTCCGGCTGGACTTTAGATTCTCCTTTACCCGGGTCGACTTCTGATGAATATACTTTCATACATCATCCGGAAGGTGATACTAAAAAAATTTCCTCTGTTAATAATTTACGCACAGCTTATAATTTTTCGCCTTGGCTTTCCGCAAATTTTTATAACGCGGATGCAGTATACGGTGGAGCTGGAGCATCGGGATCTTCTGGTGCCCCTCTATATAATAGTAATCATAAAATTATTGGAACTACGACGGGATTCCTTCAAAATCCTGCAATAGTTTTTGACGAGTGTGATGCATCCACTTATGCCTTTGAGTATTTCGGGAGATTTAGTAGACACTGGGCTTTAGAAAGTCTGTTTAAACAGTATTTAGACCCTCTTAATTTAACAAATGATGCATCATATCATGGACCGTCTACTTATTGCCCTAATCCCGCTTGCCAGATAATTGAGCCACCTGTAACAGATTCTTATCAAAATCTTAATCAAGGAATTAAGATTAATAATATACCGGGGATACCTATACTATGTTCAACCGATGACCCAGATCACTTAACGATAAAGCCCGCAATTGCCACTCAATTTCATGTAGATGGCTATTCTAAAACAGTGAAATGTAACACCGTGGAAAGTAGCAGTTCACCCAATGGTTTCAGAACAGGATGTGAACGAATAACTGTCCTTTTAGACATTCCAACTGGAAAATGTAAATGCAACTATTTTTCTTACATGGTATACATTACTGAATTAGATTATAGTTTAAATCCAATTGGAGTATTACATACAAGAGGTTACGAAGTTAATACATGGTCTAGTGGTATACATAGCATCAGTAGTTTTTCTATTAATGTTCCTGAGGTTTTAGGTTATTCATTTGTTCCGGGAAAATATTATAGTGTAGGCGTAGGAACAATTGTGTCTGGAAATTGGACGTATTCCAGTCAGGTAGTGCATATTCTTGCTAATTCAGTTAATATTTCCAATAATAGTAATGTTACTACAAATATCTATTCTATGAATGATGTTACAATTGGTAATACAACTGTATCAGATCCAGTATCTGTTACAGCATCAAGCAGCGTGACAATTAATCCACAATCTACATTAGAAGCGGGAGAATATTCTATTGAAAATGTAGATTGCAATTCTTTTAGAATGGCAGAAATTCATAATAGTAATAATGCTTATACCACACCTACCCATTATTCCGGTAATGATTATATCTCGAACACACCCGAAGCTAAAAAGGAAACATTAACTTTAAAATCTCAGAATGTTACTATATTTCCAAACCCTAACGATGGTGTTTTTCAGGTATCAGTAACAAAAAATAATCAGCCAACCGGCATCAGAGAAATAAGCGTTTTTAACATTTATGGAAAAACAGTTTGGATAACCGGGGAATCAGCGAATAATGTATTTAAAATAGATTTATCTTCTGTTTCTAATGGCATTTATTATATCCGCACCATAAATGATCTGGGAGAAATAGAAATGGACAAAATTGTTAAACAATAGCTTTAAACATCACAATAATGAAATATTTACTAGATTTTAACCACTTTTTAAACCAATAAATAAATATGAGATATTTTCTTTGTATCATTTTACCGCCTATTGCCGTTCTAACCACGGGTAAAATAGGCGCATTCATATTAAGCCTTATATTAACAGCTTTAGGATGGATACCGGGTGTTATATATGCTATTCTTATAACAAATAAATATTATGCAGAGAAACGGCATCAAGAATTGATCGCAATTGCAAAAGGTAACCAAAAATAATTTAGATTTATAAGCAGTTTTTTACCAACTGAATAATATGTTTTAAGAAATTACGTTATAAGCGCAACTATAAAAGCACTACTAAATATGTGTTTTTCATTTTTAATTTTCTAAAGTGCAAAAGGCAAAAAAATGACGGTCGGGTTTCAACAATTTGCAAAAATCGCAAATCCATTTTGTTAATAACTCAAATATTATTACCTTTAAAAAGTTGCAACCCTTATAAACTACAAAGTGTATGTAAAATTGTATGCATTCAAAATTAAAGCCCTGTAAAGTGTTAATTTACAGGGCTTTATTGCGGAAGCAAAACGCTCCTTCGGAGCATTTTTTTACCACGAAGGCACAAAGGCACAAGAAAAAGGATTTAATTGCAGAATTAATAATGTTTGGTCACAAACCGGTTACACAGTTCACACACTGCACGCCAATGAACCATTGAACAAATAACCAATAAACATATAGCGCACAGATTCGCAGTTTTGTTCCTGTTCCTGCCCGAATAGTTCAGGCCGGCATTATCCGTACAAAAAATTAATATAATCAAATTAAAAAACAATCTATGATCGATCTCAGAAGCGATACCGTTACCAAACCAACCAAAGGAATGCTGGAAGCCATGTTCAATGCCGAAGTGGGCGATGATGTATTTGGCGAAGAGCCAACCGTGAATGCCCTGGAAGAAAAAACCGCGAAGCTTTTTGGAAAAGAAGCTGCTGTGTTTTGTCCGTCCGGTACAATGACCAACCAGATTGCCATTAAAGTGCACACACAGCCCGGCGATGAAGTATTGTGCGATACCACTGCACACATTTATAATTTTGAAGGCGGCGGCATTTCCTTTAATTCCGGCGTACAGGCAAAATTGTTGCCTGGTGAACACGGAAGGATCTCTGCACAACAGGTAAAAGAAAACATCAATCCGCGTTACGACTGGATGACCAATACAAGCCTTGTATGCATTGAGAATACTGCCAACCGGGCTGGCGGCAGTTTTTATTCATTGCAGCAAATGAAAGAAATTTCGGAAGTGTGCAAACACCAAAAACTAAACTACCATCTTGATGGTGCACGTATTTTTAATGCCATTGTAGAAAATGATTATACGCCTGCCGACATTGGAAATTTATTTGATTCTGTTTCCGTATGCTTGTCAAAAGGCCTGGGCGCCCCTGTAGGATCGTTGCTGCTGGGCGATAAGGAATTTATCCGAAAAGCGCGTCGTGTGCGTAAAGTATTCGGCGGCGGCATGCGCCAGGCCGGTTACCTTGCAGCCGCCGGGATATATGCGCTGGATCATCATGTGAACCGTTTAAAAGAAGATCATACCCGGGCAAAAATACTGGCGGAAACAATGAGCAAATTAAGCTACATCGACAGCATTTTACCGGTAGATACCAACATTGTGATCTTTAATTTGAATGATAAATTAAAACCGGAGGATTTTGTAAAAAAATTAGCGGAGAAAAATATCAAAGCTACGGCATTCGGCAAACAAGCCATCCGTTTTGTAACGCATCTGGATTTTACAGACGAAATGCTCGAACAAACAGAAGCGGCATTAAAAGCAATTTAATTTTCTGTACTCACACATTATATAACATGGAAATACAACACGTACACGACGACAGCAAAGGATTATTTTTTGTGGAAGTAAACGGCGAGCGCCTCGCAGCAATGACCTACCGTATGTCGGGACCCACAAAATTAATTATTGACCATACCGAAGTCAGCGACAAACTGGCCGGAAAAGGCATTGGCAAACAGCTGGTTGCAAAAGCAGTGGAATATGCGCGGGAGCATAAAATAAAAATCCTTCCGCTTTGCCCGTTTGCTGCCGCGATCTTTGAAAAAGTAAAAGAATATGAAGATGTTTTATTTTAATTCATAACCATCATGGAAAAAGATATCACAATGAAATACGGTAACGATGACATTACGGTGATCTGGAAACCCGCCGCCTGCATTCATTCTAAAAAATGCTGGACCGAATTAAAAGAAGTATTCAACCCCGCGATCCGTCCCTGGATTAAAATGCAGAACGGAACCACCGAAAGTATTATGGCGCAGGTTGACCGCTGTCCATCGGGCGCACTGAGCTACATCAAAAACACAGAATTAAAAGATGCGGAAAATGTAAGCGCCGAAAGCATCGTGGAAGTAACACCCAACGGGCCTTTGCTGGTGTATGGCAACATTACGGTAAAACAATCCGACGGCCTGGAAATCAAAAAAAATAAAGTTACTGCTTTTTGCCGCTGCGGGCAATCCGCCAACAAACCATACTGCGACGGAACGCATACAAAAGTGGGGTTTCGGGAATAGCTTTTGTGCCAAAATTTACCGAACGGTTATTATTCCTTTAAACGGATGCTTATTTTTGTACTGTTGATCGTGTTACCGGTTAAATAGTTTGAATGCTACTCTTTGTAACAAAAATGAAAAAAAACGCATCTCTTCTTATTTCCTGCTTCATCATTTTGATAAGCTGCAGCCCTACAAAAAAGAGCTTTCTTACAAAGGCGTTACAATAGCTACTATTAAAGGCCATACCAGCTCCGGCACAAGTAACGACCTTGTTACAACATTGATCAGCGGCTCCAGCATCAATACAAGCAACTCTTCTATGGCTTATTACACATACGAAGTAAATGGAAAAGCATATGGAGGCGAAACATCCGATTTGTTATTTAAAGGAGAAAAATTTATTGTAAAATACGATACCATACACCCTGATAACGGGCGCAGCCGCTTTATTTTCTACAAACCCGTTTTAGAAGCAGCTGAAAAAACAGCCACTACAACCGGCATTATTAAAACTGTTTTTGAAAAAACCAGTCGCGATATTATTCAAATCTCTTTCCAATATTCTATTCCCGTAAAAAAATCAGCACTGGATAGCATACGGGCACGGTTTGATACGTATAATTATTCAGAAAATTCTGTGGAAAAGTTCTCCATTGAAAAGATGAATGCAACAGATAGTGTAAATCTATGCTTTACTAAATTTCAATATTTACCGGTAAGCGCCAATGTAAATGAGTTAAAACAGGATTTGAATAAAAAATACAAAGTCGTTTACAGCGCCGATAATTATCAGAGAGCTATTCTTTATGTGAATTAGGAACTATAAGCCGCTGTTTATTTCTCGCAGAGGCGCAGAGTTCGCTGCAAAACTTCCGAAATCGAACTTCCGAATTCCGCCTTTTTTATTACTTCACCAAAACAGAGATCGGTTTTCCGGTGCAGCCATTTGGAAATTGTATGTTCAGCATCATTGCCAGCGTTGCCGCGATGTCCGGCACCATCATCTGCTCCGATGAGCTGCCATGCGGAATGTTCCAGCCGTAAAATAACAAAGGTACATGTGTATCATAACTGTACGGCGAACCGTGTGTGGTTCCTGTTTTCTGATAATCCACCCAGGCCGGCAAATAATTTACCAATACATCACCGGAGCGTTTTGCATTGTAACCCTTTTGCATCAGGTAACGCGAACCTTCCGTAAAAGCAGTATTATTCATCGTTGTAGCGGTTAATACTTCCGCCACGCCTTCCATATTTTGTAAAAATGCGGCAACATCTTCCTGGATCTGCTGCAATACAATTTTTTTATCCTCAATCACTTTGTGATTTAAAAATACCTGCTGGTTCGAATATGAAGAAAGCAACGTTGTATCACCATACGTTTTGCTCAAATAGGTTTTCAGGTCTTTCGTGATTTTCGCTTCATCTACATAACCGCCCGGGATTTTAAGGTCCATCAAATACTGTGGCACTTCCGGTGCTGCGTGATCGGCTGTTAAAAATACCAGCACATTGTCTTTACCGATCTGCTGATCCAAAAACGATAGCAATTCCGCCAGGTCTTTGTCCAAACGGATATAATCATCCTCCTGCTCCACCGAATTGGGCCCCCATGTATGCCCTATGTAATCGGGCGAAGAAAAAGAGATCGCTAAAAAATCGGTAGTGCCGGATGCTCCCATTTTTTCATTTTTGATCACCTCGATCGCAAAATCTTTTGTAAGAGAATTCCCGAACGGCGTGCTGCGAATCAGGTTCAGACCACCGTTTGCTGCCATCAATGCGGGCAGGTTATGCGGAAAAACAGGCTTGGTTTCACCTTTTGCAAGGGTTTCGTATTTGTTATCATCCACAATGCTTTCGGTATATTGCTCGATCGGCAATAAGGTATTCCAGGGTTGCGATAAATATTTTTTCGGCAATTCTTTTTTATTAAAATCCTGGACCCATTGCGGCAATTGTGTCATGTAATAGGTGCTGGAAATAAAGCTGCCAATTCCACCATCGTACCAATATGCAGCATTAGCAGTATGCCCGGCAGGCATAATCGCGCTGCGGTCTTTCAATGCAATCCCGATCACCTTTGATTTCATGTTCGAAGAAATCCGCAATTCATCTGTGATCGTAGTCGTTAAATTATTTGCCGGAGAGCGCTTTCCTTCTGCAGCCGTGGTTCCTACGCCCACTACCGAATTGTCTTCGGCACAATACATCATTTTTCCTGTTTTACGGTCGAACCAATCGTTCGCAATAATGCCATGTACCGCCGGTGTTGTTCCGGTATAAATAGAAGTATGGCCGGGCCCGGTGTAGGTCGGGACATAATTATAATTGGTGTTCCGGCAAAAGAATCCTTCGTTCACCAACCGTTTAAAACCACCATCGCCAAACTTATTCCAATACCGGTAAATGTAGTCGTAACGCATCTGGTCCACTACAATGCCCACTACCAACTTTGGCTTTGCAGTTACCGCTCCAGGCGATTGCGCAAACGTTGCAAGCGAAAACAAGCAGCAAAGGATACATACCGGGTATTTTATTTTCATACGTTTGTCTTTTTTGTGCTGTAGTTTTTAGCCACAGATTCACAGATTTATTACGATTAGCTTATTTCACAGATTAGCTAAATGCAGATGCTGTTGGTTGTCACAATGTTTGTTTTTACTGTCATTCCCCGTCTGTTGCCGGATTTCGTAAATGTCTACATAATTTAATTAACCGATCCCCTAACATTGCGGGATAACATTTCTTAAAAAGGGAGAATTAGATGGAATAAAATTTGGAGCTAATCCTTTTTATTTTTTTCACCTTTTAAAATCTGTGAATCTGTGGCTACTATTTAAAATTCTTTCTCGCTTTCAATTCCAAACAGCTTACCTGATTTCCAGAGCTTCAATTCATTCTTCAACAACGGAGCATTTTGTTTTGTAAGCTCTGAAGGATCAAGGTCGCCCAGATCAGGCTTGCCTGCATTTACCCAGGCAGTGTACCAAAAATTTGCTGCATTAATAACACCTTCACGGATCTGGCGTTCCACCATTCCTTTTAATGCCACGTGCAATTGTGTTGCATATTCGTCCGAATAAATTAGTGCACCGTATTTATTTTTCATCGGTTTTCCGGAAGCATCCATTTTAAAAATTTTGTCTTCTCCGAATTTTTTACGCAAGTCGCGATCCGTTGTCAATACCGTATCAATCAAGCTATGTGAATGCATAATGATCGTCATGATCTCTTTCGGAACATTGTCTATAAATTTTGCATCTCCCGTATAAAAATTATAATCTTTCCCAAACATTTCGGGTATACGTGATTCGAACAGGGCGTGAATTCCTTTTTGATTCGTTAGCTGGCCATCATAATTAGCCGATGTATGCATCGGCATGGTTGCATCACCAAGGTAATGTCCCATGTCGGCAGCAATGAACAAAATCTCTGTTTTCTTTTTTTCCTTAAATGCTTTTGTCAGCTTGTCCATCAGGTCGGCAACGTACCATGGCAAAATTCCATTCTGATTTAAAAATTTATCATCGTATTTTTTCTTTGCCTCTTCCATTGTTTTCGGCAATGTGTCCATTGCTCCGTAATTTTCAAGATCGATAAAATGGCGCGGCCCTTCTGCTTTATCGTTGATAGTATATTTGCGCAGATCCGGCACTGTAGATTCCTGTGTAATGTAGTCGATGTGATTGTAAAAAAAGTTTTGGAGCGGTTGCGGCAATGCAAATACTGCAGCCCTGTCAATGTGTTCATGTCCGAAAGTTCCCCATGAAATAAGCACGGTGGAAATCCCCATAATGCCGATGATCGCAATCACCGCATTCATTTTTAATTTCTTTTTCATTTCGTATAATTTTTTAGCGTTACAAAAATAGAGATTTAATGTTTTTAGAATGTTAAATAACCTTAATTATTCGCGCATTTTCAGAATATCAGCACAAACGTTCCTGCAATAATCAAAACCGCTCCCACCGCTATTTTCACCGTAATTACCTCCTTGAGGAAAATCGCAGAAAGAATGATCGCCAGCGCAACGCTCAATTTATCCACCGGTGCTACCTGCGCTACTTTCCCGAGCTGCAGCGCTTTAAAGTAAAAGATCCAGGACAAGCCGGTAGCTACTCCCGATAAACCTAAAAATATCCAGTTATTTTTCGTTAACGACGAGATTTGTTCTGCTCCGCCACGCCAGAAAACAATTCCCCAGGCGATCATCAAAATCACCACTGTCCGTATCGCTGTAGCGAGGTCCGTATTTACATCCCTGATGCCGATCTTCGCAAAGATGGCTGTTAATGCCGCAAATACGGCAGATAATAAAGCGTAGGTCCACCACATGATTGTATATTTTAATTTTAAATTTATTCCAGATCACTTAACCGTTTTCCTTTGTGCTCCGCAAAATGCAGTCCTTTTGGGCTTCCGATCACCTGCGACTGGTAAATGCCGGAATGTCCGGAAAAAAGGTACGCAATTACACAGGCAATTGCAATGTATGCCGCCGGGCCAAGGCCAAATAACTCGATGCCCATTACTGCACAAGCCAAGGGCGTATTGGCCGCTCCTGCAAAAACAGCTAAAAAGCCCATTCCGGTGAGCAATGCCATTGGCAATGGAATAAACAACGACAATGCATTTCCCAGCGCAGCGCCAATAAAAAACAGCGGGGTAACCTCGCCGCCTTTAAATCCAACTGCCAAAGTAAATGCTGTGAATAGTAATTTTACGGCAAAATCATACGCCGGTAATTGTTCGTTAAATGAGCTTACAATGGTTGGAATTCCCAAACCAATATATTTGGTAGTACCAATCATAAATATCACTGCCGCGATGAAAATACCGCCTATAAAAGGACGCAGCGGTGCATATTTTATTTTTTCTTCAAAAAAACGACTGATTCTATGTGTTATTTTTGAAAACAATTGCGCTACGGCGCCAAAGCAAATTCCGGCTACAACCGCCAGTAAAACACCAATAATTGTGATGGATGGCACCAGCCCGATCTCGTAATGCGTATGTTGGACACCCCAGCTTTTGCAGATCACATCGGCAATGATCGCCGAGAAAACTGCAGGAACAATAGCATCGTACCGCATTCTACCGATAATGAATACTTCCAGCCCGAAGATGGCGCCTGCCAGCGGCGTCCCAAAAACGGAACCAAAACCCGCGCTGATACCGGCAATTAAAATAATTTTCCGTTCGTCCGCATTAAGCTTGAATACACGTGTAAACTGATCCGCAATGGCGCCGCTCATCTGGATCGCTGTGCCTTCTCTGCCAGCAGAACCGCCGAATAAATGGGTGAGAATTGTTCCCATATATACCAACGGCGCCATTTTAAATGGAATTATTTTTTGCGGATTATGAATTTCTTCCAGCAATAAATTATTTCCTTTCACTACGCTTGAGCCAAAATAATAATAAGCAAGTCCAATTGCTAAACCGCATACCGGCAACAACGCAATGATCCACACATGGTTTTCGCGCCAGTTGGTAACCCAGTCGAGCGATACTAAAAAGCCTGCGGATGCACTGCCGGCAAGGCTTCCAACAACGGTACAGATCAATAGCCACTTTAATGTGTAAATAAAAACGGCGCTGATCTTTTCGAATGAAAAATCAAAAAAAGAAAAATTGAATTTGTGTTTTTTTTCTGCCATACTGATGCGTAGTATAAAATATCCCAACTGCCGAAAGAATTTTTCTTTCAGGTTTGCCAGGAGTCATCAGCTTTTTTTAGAAGCGGTTAAAGGCGGAACCCCATCACCATCAGTTGCAAATCTAGTAAAATAAGTTCAATGTTGAAAGTTCAAATTTTTTATCCCGTAAGGCAACGCCTGTTAAACGCATCATAATCATTGGGATGTCACACACAGCTCTTTTGATTCTTTTGTTTTCTTTTGTGGTGAATTTTTTCTTGCTCAAAAAGTGCCCCTCATTTTTCGCGGTTTAAACAACCATCTGTTCAGCTTGTAGCATAAATACGCGCTTCCCGCTCCTGTGATTGCTCCTGCAAGCACATCGCTCGGGTAGTGCACGCCTAAATGCATCCGTGAATACCCTACCGAACATGCCCACAGGTAAGAAGGCGCGATCACATACCATTTCGGAAATGCCAGGCTCAGGGATGTCGCCGTTGCAAACGCATCGGAGGTATGCCCCGATGGAAACGACGGACTGCCGCCGCTTGTAGCTTTATCAATAAAAGGATAAGTAACAAATGGGCGCGGACGGTTGACCGAATATTTTAATCCCGTGGAAATGCCTGCCGCTACAATCAAAGAAGCACCAATGCACAAACCTTTGTTTTTAAGAGTACTGTCGTGTTTGATCAAACCAACAACAAGCACCGTTACCGGAACAGCTATGCTCACAGGTGTTACGGAATTGGTAATTCCCCTGAACATGGGGTCAAGCTGCTTGTTGCGGCCCAGGTTAATACTTTTTAAAATATTAATATCTGCATTTTGAGAAAAAACAGGAAAGCAGCAGCAGCATAAAAAGAGGAGCAGGAATGATCTCATTTCGCTTCATATATTTTTTGATGGGCGAACGTAAGTATTTTATACACCAGCACTCCGATGCCCATACCTACAATGGCGCCGCAGGCAACATCCGCAGGATAATGCACACCATTGTAAATGCGGCTGTAGGAAACAAACGCAGCCCAGGGGAACATGAACCAGCCAATGTGTTTTAATTTATCTCTCAATAAAAGAAAAAGAAACATCGCGAGCGCAAATGTATTGGCTGCATGCGAAGAGATAAAACCGTACATACCGCCACAACCATCGTTAAGATGCACCTGTGATTGTAAAATTAAATTATGGCAGGGACGGTAACGCAGAAAAACAAATTTAAAAGCGTGTACGGAAATCTGATCGGAAAGTACTATTAATAAAATAGCAGCCAACACTACCAGCCATACTTGTTTACCATAATACTTTATGACTAAAAAAAAGAAAAACAAATACAGGGGGATCCAGAAATAACGGTGACTGGCCCAGAACATCACCACATCAAAAAAAGAATTGTGCTTGCTGTTGAGAAATAAAAAAAGCTGTGTATCCCAATTTTTAAGTGTGTTGATCAAAGACATGAATTATTTTTTCTGATTATCATAGTATGCCATTCCGACAATTATAAAAGTAGATAATACACCAAGTATCATTGTTACTTTGCCATCCACAATTCCCGTCACTTTTTCGTCGCTTTCCGGACCTGTTTCACCTTCTACCACTATGCCGCCATGATCAATATTCTGGAGCATTCCAATAAATATAATGAACAATGAAAGTGATAAGGCAATTTTATAAATAGAAACCAAATGCGACTATTTTAATATTCAAATTCCTTTTCTTTTTCATTGAGCTGTTTCCAGATCTCATCTTTCAGCTCCACAATTCCTTGACCGGTTTGTGCTGAAATGTAATGGACAGGAACTGTTTTTTTGTCTTTGAAACGCTTATTGATATCCTTTTTCATTTCCGCCAACAGCTCCTCATCCAGCATATCGCATTTGGAAATCGCCAGGATCCTTCTTTTGTGAAGTAATTCCGGGTTGAACTGATCCAGCTCATTCAATAAAATTTTATATTCTTTAATAATGTCATTGGCATCCGCCGGGATCATAAACAGCAAGGATGAATTCCGCTCAATATGACGTAAAAAGCGCAGCCCGATTCCTTTTCCTTCATGCGCACCTTCAATTATTCCGGGAATATCCGCCATCACAAATGATTTATAATCGCGGTACTGCACAATTCCCAAATTAGGAACCAGGGTGGTAAACGGATAATTCGCAATTTCCGGTTTTGCCGCTGAAACAACAGACAGCAATGTAGATTTTCCGGCATTCGGAAAACCTACAAGGCCTATATCTGCCAATACTTTTAATTCTAAAATTTTCCATTCCACGCGTCCATCTTCGCCCGGCTGCGCATAACGCGGCGTTTGATTGGTGGATGATTTAAAATGGTCGTTTCCTAAACCGCCTCTGCCGCCTGGAACAATAATAATTTCCTGGCCTTCTTCAGTAATTTCCGCTTCCGTTTCTCCCGTTTCTGCGTCCTTTACAATGGTGCCAAGCGGAACTTCCAGGATCTCATCGGTTCCTTCCGCGCCAGTCATGCGCGCACTTCCACCACTTCCGCCATCTTCCGCGATCACATGTTTCCGGTATTTTAAATGGATCAATGTCCAGAACTGTTTGCTGCCACGCAAAATAATATGTCCGCCACGGCCACCATCCCCACCATCCGGGCCACCTTTTGAAGTGAGCTTGCTCCGGTGCAAATGCACGGAGCCACCGCCGCCTTTACCGGAACGACAACAAATTTTAACGTAATCAACAAAATTTGAATCCATAGTTTAATTCCTCCGCCTCCCGGCCTTCTTTATTTATTACTTAGCCACCACGTGCACCGCTTTGTCTTAATGATCTTTTGAATGCTTTCTTAATTGCTTTTTTAGGAGCTACTTTTTTTAGCACTTTTTTAATCATCTTCTTAACTGCTTTTTTAGGAGCTGATTTTTTTGCTGCGATTTTTTTTATAGCTTTTTTAGGCGCAATTTTTTTAGTGACTTTTTTGATCGCTTTCTTAACTGCTTTCTTAGGAGCCGATTTTTTCGCTGCTATTTTTTTCACAACTTTTTTGATTGCTTTTTTAGGTGCAACTTTTTTAGCCGCTTTTTTGATCACTTTTTTAATTGCTTTCTTAGGAGCTGCTTTTGGGGCTACTACTTTTTTCACAATCTTTTTAATTGCTTTTTTAGGAGCTGCTTTTTTAACAATCTTTTTTGCTGCTTTTTTCACAACTTTTTTAGGTGCAACTTTTTTCACTGCTTTTTTAACCGTTGCAACTGTCTTTTTCACTGCTTTTGCGGGAGCTGTTTTGGTCACTTTTTTAGCCGCTGCTTTGGCCGGAGTTTTTGTTACTGCTTTTTTTACCGCATTTACAACACGTTCAATTGCATCTCTCACCGGTGTATTCTTAACCGGCGCTTTTTTTGCTGCTTTTTTTGCAGGTGCTTTTTTCGGCGCCGCTTTCGTTTCCTTTTTAGCGCCTGTTCCATTTTCTGCATGTGGCATCACACGTTCAGCAACAGCTTTCACCAAATGCACAATTTTTGCACCCACACCCTCCTCTGCTTTTGCATGCCGCGCATCAATCACAGATGATAATGCAGAAAATATCTCATCAATACTTCCGATTCCCTTTACCGATTCGAATTTGGTTTGTTTCGTATAATAATCTTTTAGCGGAGCTGTTTTTTTATTGTATTCGCCAATGCGGGTACCAATAATTTTTTCATCCTGGTCATCGGTCCTTCCGCTGTCTTTACCTCGTAATAACAAACGTTTTGTTAGTTCTTCGTCACTAACTTCCAATGCGATCATCGATGTGATCGATGTGTGTTTTTCCGCCAGTAATTTATCCAGCGCTTCTGCCTGTGCAGCTGTACGTGGAAAACCATCAAAAATAAAGCCTTTTGCATCTTTATTCTGATCCAGCTTTGCGCTGATCATGCCTATTACCACCTCATCAGGAACAAGCGCTCCTGCATCCATTAATTTTTTCGCTTCTTTGCCAAGCTCAGTTCCTGCAGCTATTTCGCCACGTAAAATGTCACCTGTTGAAAGGTGAACCAAGTTATATTTTTCAATTAATTTTTCGGATTGGGTTCCTTTTCCTGCGCCCGGAGGCCCAAATAATACAATGTTTAACATGAGTTTAGGTGTTGAAGTTTATGAATGAATTTAATTGATCGTATGTTTTTACTAAATAAATGGGCCAACTTTTATGCCGCCCGTTTACCGTTTATTTATCAAGTACATAGATGTCAGGAAGGTTTCTGCCCAACCCGTCGTAATCCAACCCGTAGCCTATTAAAAAATCATTCGGCACTACAATCGCTACATAGTCCAGTTCGATTCGTTTACGATATGCTTCCGGCTTGTAAAGCAGGGTTGCAATTTTAATCGCTTCCGGCTCCATTGCTTCCAGCTGCTGCACTACCGCTTCAATTGTAAGTCCTGTATCCACAATATCTTCAATGATCACCACCGTCCGGCCTTTGATATCTTCATTGAGCCCGATCAGTTGTTTTACAGATCCTGATGTAGCAGTGCCGTGATAAGAAGAAACTTTTACAAAGGAAATTTCACAATCGATGGTCAATTTTTTCATCAGGTCGGAAGCAAACATAAATGATCCGTTCAGTACAGCAAGGAACAACGGTTTTTTGTCTTTTAATTCGATATTGATGCGGTGTGCAACCTCTCCTACCGCCTTGTTTATTTCGCTTGCAGGAATATTAACCCTGAATGTTTTATCTTTTAAAGTGACTTTGCCCATACTGTATTTTTGAACTGCGAATTTAAGCAAAATTAACCTGAAAAAACGCTCCTTTTTATTTTATTCTTTTGCTTAAAAAACCTATTTTTACGGGCAACTTAACAATAAAACGTATTTTTTTATGACACCAAAAGTGAGTATTATCATGGGCAGCACGTCCGATATGCCGATCATGCAGGAAGCTGCAAAAATCTTAAATGAATTCAAAATCCCGTTCGAGATCAATGCCCTGAGCGCACACCGTGTGCCGGAACAAGTGGCCGAATTTGCGAAAAATGCACATTCCAAAGGCATCCGCGTGATCATCGCCGGTGCAGGCGGAGCAGCGCATTTACCCGGCGTAGTTGCCGCATTTACACCACTCCCTGTAATTGGCGTGCCTTGCCGCTCATCTATTTCCATCGACGGATGGGATTCTGTACTTTCCATTTTACAAATGCCTCCGGGAATTCCGGTTGCAACTGTAGCGCTGGATGGCGGACAAAATGCCGGCATCCTGGCAGTTCAGATCCTTGCTGCAGGCGATGATGCCTTGCTGCAAAAAGTAGTAGAATTTAAAGAAAATCTGAAAAATAAGATCTTGAAAGCCAACCAGGAATTATCGGCGATTAAGTTTGATTATAAGACAAATTAAGACGATCTCCGCTAAGGAAATTATATAAACCCACCGGATGGACTTAGAAAATGTAAGGAAAGCCGAATCTCTAAAAGAGGAATTAGACCAGCTAAGGCCTTTGAATAAGGAGCAGGAAGCCAGAATCATGCAAAAATTCCGGCTTGATTGGAACTACCATTCCAATCATTTGGAAGGGAATAGTCTTACTTATGGGGAAACAAAAGCGCTTATTTTATACGGGATCACTGCCCAGGGAAAACCATTAAAGGATCATTTTGAGATAACCGGGCACGATGAAGCCATCAAATGGATTGAAGAGGTTTTAAAAGATGAGGTTCCGCTTACAGAAAACTTTATCCGCGAATTACATACGCTTTTATTGAAGGAGTCAAGCGAGAAAAAAGCGGTTACCTCCAACGGATCAGCTACTACAAGGATTATTTCAGTTGGCAGGTATAAATCCATACCGAACCACGTTCAAACAAAAACCGGGGAGATCTTTTATTTTGCAACGCCGGAAGAAACTCCTGCAAAAATGTACGATTTGATCAATTGGTACAGGGAACAAAAAGAAATTGCCGCTTTTAACCCTATTTTGCTTGCTGCCGAATTTCATTATAAATTCATTCGCATCCATCCCTTTGACGATGGAAACGGAAGAACCGCAAGGATTTTAATGAATTTCATTTTGATGCAATCCGGTTTTCCTCCAGTAATTATTAAAACAGAAGACAAGGAAAACTACTATGCGGTTTTGCAACAGGCAGATGCCGGCTTGCTGGAACCTTTTATTGAATATATTGCTTCAAACCTCAACCGCTCTCTTGAAATTATGATCAAAGGAGCCAAAGGTGGTAACATTGATGAGGAGGAGGATATAGATAAGGAAATTTTCATGTTGGAGCAAAAATTGAATTCGATCGGGAGAGAAGCTAAATTTTTTAAAGGCGAGCTTGCGTTGGATCATTTATTTGATAATGTTGTTGTTCCCTTATTTTATAAGCTATATGAGTCCTGTCAAAAGTTTGACAAATTCTATGTTCACAGTCGTGCAATAGTAAAAGTAGGTATGTCTGTAAAAATAATTGATATTCCTCCCAACATCATACGTCTTAAATCGCAGTTGAAAGATACCACCGAAAATATGCATATCTCTTATAACCATGTTGGATTTAACCGGGAAGGAATGACTGATTTTGATTACAATACACTTGTTAAATTTGAATTTGAACAAAAAAGGTATCTGATAAAAAATGATCTGAATGAAATTCTGTCATCCAAATTATATGGTGAAATTTTAACCGCTAAGGAAATAACATCCATCGTGGATTACTACGCAAAAAAGCATCTCGCATACATAAAAAAAGCAACAGAAGAATTCGAAAATAAAAAAAACGAAAATTCACTTTAATGAAATTAATCTCCTATTTTAGACCGGGTTAATGTCGCTTCAAATTAATGATAAAAAAATTTACATGAAGAAAAACTACTTTGCTATTCTTGCATTGCTTCTTTCAATTACTGCAAAAGCGGGCAATGAAGATTATCCCATCGGGGCACGCTCTGCAGCCATGGGAAATGCTTCTGTTTCTTTATGTGATGTATGGAGCGCACATCATAACCAGGCAGGATTGGGCTTTGTACATGATGTTTCCGGGGGAGTGTATTACGAAAACCGTTTTTTATTAAAAGAAATCAGCGTACGCGGTGCAGCCGTAGCATTACCTATCAAAGCCGGTACCTTCGGGCTCTGTGTCACCAATTTCGGCTATTCGCTTTACAGCGAAAATAAATACAGCCTCTCTTTTGCAAAAGCATTCGGTGATAAGTTTTCTGCCGGCATTGCCATGGATTACCTTACTACAAAAATTGCCGAAGGATATGGCAGCCAGGGCGTTTTAGCCGCAGAGGCCGGCATCATCGCCAAACCTTTGAAAGGATTAACGATTGGCGTACACGTATTCAATCCTACCCGTGCAAAGCTTACCGAATATGACAACGAGCGTTTACCCACTATCGTAAGGCTGGGCGCCGATTATAACTTTTCCGACAAAGTAATCCTTGCTGTGGAAACACAAAAAGACATTGCACAAAAAGCACAATTTAAAGCAGGGCTGGAATACAAAGCTGTAAAAGAATTTTATCTGCGCATCGGTATTTCCACAGATCCGACGCTTAGCTGTTTTGGTTTCGGCATCAACCTCAAAAATTTTAAAATGGACATTGCCGCTACGTATCATCAAACGCTGGGAATTAGCCCGCAACTTGGTTTGAGCTATACATTTGCAAAAAGCAATCCTGCCAGCCCAAAATACCAATAGGTTCAATTTTCAGAAAAAAGAATGATCCAAGCACACTGCAAACCTTTTCATTTATCCGGAAAAAAATTCCGCTGGATGCTGCTTGCCTGTTTGTTTGTTTTTTCTTACAGATCGTTTTCACAGGTAAGTACGGACACCATCGCCCCAAGGCCAAGCGACGACAGCGAAATTCAGCAACAGCTTGAAAATATTGCCGAAAGCACCGAAAATGAAGAAGCAGATTATACTACACTTTTAGATGCGCTTAACCAGTTCAAGGATCACCCGATCAACCTCAACAATACTACACGCGAAGAGCTGGAACAGCTCCAAATGCTGAATGATCTGCAGATTACCGCATTGTTTAAGCACATCGAAAAAAACGGGAAGCTGCTTACTATTTATGAATTGCAGGGCATCAATGGTTTCGATCTGCAAACGATCCAGCGCATTTTACCGTATGTACGGGTGAGCGACAATTTCAGCAACGCGCATTTCAGCATCAACGAAATGTTTAAAAGCGGGCAAAGCATGGTGATGCTGCGGTATGCACGTGTGCTTGAACAACAAACAGGCTTTCGCCCGATCGATAGCACAAAATTATACAATAGCCCAAACTCGCGCTACATTGGCAGCCCCGATAAATTGTATGCACGCTACCGCTTCACATACGGAACTAATATAAGCTGGGGCGTGACCGCGGAAAAGGACCAGGGCGAATTGTTTTTTAAAGACAATCAAAAATTTAAATACGACTGGTACAATCAATCATTGAAAGGACACCAGGGAACGGGCTTTGATTTTTATTCCGCGCATTTTTATATGCACAACATCAAGTTTATTAAATCATTGGCCATTGGCGATTACCAGGCCAGCTTCGGCCAGGGGCTTACACTCTGGAGCGGTTATGCTTTTGGCAAAACTGCCGACATGATGAGCACCAAAAAATCGGCATCAGGCATTCGCCCTTACACTTCCGTGGATGAAAATAAATTTTTACGCGGGGCCGCTACAACAGTTGGTTTTAAACGCTGGGAAGCTACTGCATTTTTCTCGCGCAAGCATGTTGATGCAAACATTACCGACACGCTGGATAACGGCGAAATTGCCGCAGTATCGTCCCTGCAGGAAACCGGTTACCATACCACACCCAGTGAGATCGCAGATAAGGATGCGATCCTGCAAACGGTATACGGAGGAAACGTTTCATACAAAGGCAAGCAGTTCAATGTAGGTGTAACAGCCATGAGCTATCGTCTTGACAGGGATTTTAACCGCGACCTGAGCTATTATAACCAGTTTGAATTTTCGTCCAGACAGAACACAAACGTAGGATTGGATTACAATTTTGTTTTCCGGAATTTTAATTTTTTCGGGGAAGAAGCCATGAGCAAGAATGGTGGAACGGCTTTTTTAAATGGGGTATTGGTGAGTCTTGACCCACGCCTGTCGCTGACCGTTTTACACCGTTATTACCAACGCGATTATCAGAATTTATTAAGCAACGGATTTGCGGAAAGCACCACTGCCGTGAATGAAAAAGGATTGTATATCGGACTTGTTGCAAAACCGATCACGCAAATTACACTGATGGCGTATTACGACCGTTTTGAATTCCCCTGGCTGAAATACCAGGTAAATGCACCATCGCACGGTACCGACTATTTAGCGCAGATGAATTACACACCTAACAAAAAATTTGATGCTTACTTCCGGATCCGTACCCGCAGCAAATACAAAAATACTGCAGAGATGATCGATGAAGTGGATTACATTGTGCCGTATGCACAAACCAATTACCGTTTGAATACCAGCATCACGATCATTCCATCCGTTAAATTAAAAAACCGTGTAGAGCTGGTGGATTACAGGCTGGATGATGGAAAAACACAAAAAGGATATTTGGTGTACCAGGATGTTACCTATAGTAAATTAGGCAGTAAATTTTCGGCAAGCCTGCGTTATGCGCTGTTTCAAACGGATACCTACGACGCCCGTTTGTATGCTTTTGAAACGGATGTTCCGGGCTCCTACTCCATTCCTTCTTATTATTACCGCGGCTCCCGCTTTTACATTTTACTGGATTACAACATTACCCGCAAAATTGAAGTATGGCTGCGGTATTCCCAAACGGTGTACGACAATAAGAATGTGATCAGCGAAGGTTCTTTAACGGAGATCCAGGGCAATACTAAATCGGAGATCAAAGCACAGGTGAGATTTAAGTTTTAACCTTTTATTGCCTGATGAATTTTTTACTGAGTAATCTATCTCCATTTTGCAATTCTATAAAATAAATTCCTTTCGAAAGATCAGATGTATTGATCTGTAATTGATTTTTTGGTGTAGAAAAATTTGCATCAATTCTCTTCACCGTTTGCCCTAATACATTCTTTATTTCTATAGTATTATATTTTGTATCAGTTAAAGTAAATTCAATGGTTACTTGATCTGTTACAGGGTTTGGGTATAGATTTAAGTAATTTTCAATCGCTGCTGATTCATTAATTCCTTCTATATAACAAAGGTTGCTTACTGTGCTGTAACTTGCTGAGATCCCTAAAGACATTGATGAACCGTTTAAATCACCTGGATAGTTGTACAAAGAAGAGTTAGAAACATTAAACATTACGGTATTGCTTAAAAATTTAATTGTATTTTCATTACAACCGCTATACCCGGTTGAATCTGTTTTAATAAAAAATAAATCATCGTCTCCTGCGCCATAACTATTCGTTGTTCCTGTAATTACAAATCCGTTATCTATTGTTTGCGCAACCGAATAACCATAATCCGAATTGATCCCTCCATAAGATTTCGTCCATAGCAAATTGCCTGTATTATCTGTTTTTGCTAAAAAGACATCGAATCTCCCCAAACTATCAGCTGTATTTCCAACGAAAACATAACCTCCATCATTTGCTTGCTTAACAGATAAGCCATCATCTTCATTCAATCCTCCATATGTTTTTGCCCAGGTAATATTTCCAACACTGTCCGCTTTTATAAGATAAGCATCTGTATTTACCGAATCAAAGCTATTTGTACTTCCTGTTATAATATAACCTCCATCAGCAGTTGCCTGAATAGAATTAGCGGTATCATTAATTCCTCCACTGTATGCATGTTGCCAAAGCATATTACCTGATGCATCGGTTTTTATAAGATAAATATCTAAATAACCATCTGTAAAATCATTCCCTTGTCCAAGCATCACAAATCCTCCATCTCTTGCCTGTACCATTGAAGTTGTCGTAATTACATTCCCTGACATTGCATTGCTTATACCGTATAAATTACTCCACAATACAGTTCCTAATGGATCCATTTTACTTAAACTAAAGCCTTCACCTTCTAGCGTACCGCTTCCATATCCTGCTACAACATAGTTTCCATCAGCGGTTTCCTGTATTCCTTTTCCAATCATAAATCCATCCGAACTATGTAAAGACCTTGTCCATATTACATTTCCATTCTTATCTATTTTAGAAAACATATCAGCCAAATAGGTATCGGAAGTATTGCTTCCTCCTGAAATAAAATAAGAACTGTCTGTATTCTGAACAATAAAATTACCTATTTCATCGTATGGCCACCCTAACAATTTTGTCCAAAGCGTGTCCCCATTTTGGTCTGTTTTTATTATATACTCATCATACATCCCACTCCCGGCACTATTCGATTTTCCAACCATAATGTATCCATGATCGAATGTCTGTATTATACTATATCCAACCTCTTTACCCAATCCTCCAAATGTTTTCTGAAAAGCATTCTGTGCATTTAGAACACTACTTATAAAAACAAATAAAAATGTAATATAACGGCTTAGAATGCTCATTTGAATATATGGATTTTACAGAATAGACGTAATGTAATTCAAATGGTTGTGGTAATAATAAGTTGTTGCTTCGTTTGCTTTATCCACAAACAAAAACGCCCCACAAAAAATGTGAGGCGTTTTGTTTTGATCAATGATCAAACTTATTTTTCAGACAGGATCTGGACATAACCTGTTTTGGTTTGTTTTAGCAATGGGCCGCTCAGTACGAAGTAATAAACCCCGTCGTTGTGCCCGCCACCGTTCCAGTTATTTTTGTAATCGCTGCTTTCATAAATTTTATTTCCCCAACGGTTATAAACGGTCAGCGCCGATCCCGGGAAAAACTCTAAGTTTTTAAACGCCAGGTAATCATTTTTACCATCGCCGTTTGGTGTAAACACATTTGGCACCATTACATCCGAGAAGATCGTGTAATCGAAGCGAACGGTATCCCAACAACCATTGTTGCTTTGCACAGCAAGTGTTACATGGTATGTTCCGTTATCGCCGTATTGATGCGATGGGTTTTGTGTAAATGCATTGCTTCCAAGGCTGTCGCCGAAATTCCATAACCAGGTAACAATTGTTCCGGTTGGGATGGTCGACATATCTGTAAATTGAGTGATTGTACCCAGGTTAGCAGAGCCTAATGGTGTGCTCGTAAAGTTAGCGTGCGGCGCACCAAATTCCGAAACGGTAATTGTATCGGCAGTAGCACAACCATTTGAATAGCTGATGCCCACACCGTAAGTACCCGAATTGTGTACCACAATGCTTGGTGTAGTTGCCGAATTAGACCATAAATAATTTGCTCCCGATGGTAAGTTTACGTTTGCAAATAATACAGAGCTATCACCCGGACAGAAATTGGTATTACCGGTAATGGTTACCGCAGGGCTTGCATTCACAACCGTTACCGATGGTGAAGTTCCGGTACAACCGTTTGCACCCGTTACTGTAACATAATAAGTTCCGCTGCTGGTTACTACTGATGTTCCCGTGCTTGCATCGGACCAGGTATAACCTGTATATAAAGAAGCTGAATCAATAGCAAGTGTTGTAGAACCGGCACCGCATGTAAACAATGGGCCGGTGATCATCGGTGTAGGTGCGGGGTTTGGCGCAGGTACATTCAATGTGGTATCAGCAGTACAACCATTCGGATAAGTTAACGTTACTGTATAATTTCCACCGGTATTTGCGTAATCACCGGCAGTAGTAGCTCCATCCGACCAGGAATAGCTTGCACCGGCAGCTGGTGTTCCTGCCGCTGTTAATAAAATACTGTCGTTGGCACAGAAAGGTGCAACCCCGCTGGCTGTAAGCGTATAATTAAATGCTGTTACCGTAAATGGCGCAGATACGATCGGGCAACCGTTGATATCCACAACGCTCACCGTGTACGTTCCACCCGGTACATTTACCGAATCGTTGGTGCTGGTAGTGCTCCAGTTATAGCTTACATAAGGAGTTGTTGTTGTTAACACGGCAAGATCACCGTTACATACCGCTGTAATTCCTGTGATCACAGGTGCTACAGGTGCAGTTACAGTAACAGGAGGCGAAGTAGCTGTACAGCCGTTCGTATCTGTAACTGTAAGCGTATATGTTCCAAGGCCAACGTTTACAGAGTCATTGGTGCTTCCTCCCGGCGACCACAGATAAGATGTATAGATCAGTGAATCGGAATATAAAGAAGTAGTTCCACCGCAGGTATAATGATAACCGGCAATAATCGGTGTTGGTTTCGGATGCTCTATCACATTTACCGAAGTTGTTTTATGGCAACTGTTTTTCACCGACGTTACATAATACAACCCGGAAGAGTCAACTGTAATGGATGTTGCTGTTGATCCGGTATTCCATGCATAGCTGTCGTAAGTAGTTGGGGCAACGCTTAATGTAGTGCTGCTTCCCTCACAAAATTCGAGCACGCCGCTTATATGCGGGTTAAATGCCGCTAAACCTGTTGTATCAATAAATACATTCACATTCACCACGGTAGTCCCTACAGGCGTTCCGTTATCGGTGGCGGTAAAAGTAATCACATTATTTCCGGCATTGGACGGACTGGCAATGATCAGGATCTGTGCATCAGCAGAGTTTCCGGGAGTATTTGCAATTACAGAAGCGCCCGGCATTCCGTGTAAATCCACACCAATGGTTGTATTCTGGCCGATCTCCGGTGCCAGGAACAAGCCGTTTAAAATAAGTGTATCGCCTGTTCCGCAAACTTTGATCGTATCACAATTGTTCAAACCGCTCGCGATCGGGGCAATGTTGGTACTGCTGCAGGAGTTAAAGTAAAAAGACTGGTTATCCAGCCAGCTTACACCGTCATCAGCGCCGTAACCACCGTCATAGGCTAATCCCGGGTATGCAAAACGTCCGATCTGAAGATAATTTACACCATCTCCTTTGTTCATACCTACTGTTGCAGGATATGCTACAGGAGTGGATGCTGACCCGCCAAAGCCACCTACACCGCTGGATGCAGCGCCGGTAGTCCATTGCATATCGCCGTAGCAAAATGCGATGTTGTTCCCCGGAGGCAATACAGGATCTGTACCATTGGTAATAATCAGCTGAAATGTATTTACTTTATCAGTCATGGAGCTGTAGTAACCCACATGATCCCAGTTGATATACATTGCCGTAGGCGTGATCTTGTATTTTACTGTTCCTGTTCCGCGTGTATCCACATCCGCCCAAAAAGGCGCCACCATTACAAAAGAAGGATCAGGAAAAGGATTGGAGGAGAATGTACTGTAGGAAAGACCGAAGGAGATATTACCGTTGTTGTTTATGTACAAGCTGTTGTAGTTGGTGCCGTACAAACAAAATGTAAACGGAATGGGCAGAGAGCTCGTGCTACCGTCATCATTCGGTGCCATTGCCAGCGTATACGTACCATCCGGTGTAACGTAACAGCTACAGCCGCTTGTAGTGCTGGCAGCATTCATGTTATGAACTACACCAACGCGCTTCAGATCCTCCAGCGAAGGAGTAAATGTTTGCGGGTTTGTTATTTTGATACCGGCAGGAAATGTGCCCGATTGTTTCATCTGCTCGTATTCTTTGCTATCCACAGCAACCGATTTGGCAGATTGTGAAAAGCCCTGAAAAGCCAATGCTCCAAGCAAAACAAAAGATGTAATGTATTTTTTCATTGTTTATTTATTGAATTAATAAGCACATTATATTATACTGTAGTTTGTAAATGTAAAAAAATTGTACAGTAATTTCTAATAAATTAGATGTATTTTTAGGTTTCGAAGTTGCATGGGTTGGTAAAAAAAGTTAGAATCGATATACACCTCACTTCAATCGATATATAAGGCTTAAAAGCCTATCTTTGACGGATTTTTATGACAAGCGTTTTTTCCCCTTCCTATATAAAAAGTTATAAAGCTACTTTTTACCTGGCATATCCTGTTGTGCTCAGCCAGCTCGGCCATATTATGGTAGGCGTGGTGGATACCGCCATGGTCGGACGTATCGGCACGGTGCAACAAGCTGCCGTAGCGCTTTCCAACAGCCTGTATACGCTTGTACTGGTATTCGGACTGGGTGTTTCCTATGGCATTACCCCCTTAGTGGCGGCTGCCGACAGCTCAAAAAACATTGGCGAAAATGCGGCACTTTTAAAGCATGGCATCCTGATCAATACCATCCTGGGCATCTTGTTATTCATACTGCTGTTCTCCATTTCACCCGTGCTCAGGCTTTTCAACCAAAAGCAGGAAGTGGTGGACCTGGCCATTCCTTTCCTCAACGTGATGATGCTCGGAATGATCCCGCTTTGTATCTTTTCGGGCTTTAAGCAATTTACAGAAGGCTTGTCGTTTACACGGATTGCGATGATCATCACCATAGGCGCCAATCTGCTCAATGTACTCTTCAATTATGTGCTCATTTTCGGCCATTGGGGTATTCCCGCTATGGGCTTGATGGGCTCCTGCTGGGCCAGCTTTATTTCCCGCGTGATCATGGCGCTCACAATGTATGCCTATGTGTATTATAACAAGGAATTCCGAAAATACTGGACCGGCTTTTCATTTCGCAATATTTCACGTGCGCTCATCAAAAAAATCTTAGCAATTGGTGTGCCTTCCGGCCTCCAATGGGTGTTCGAAGTAGGGGCATTTGCATTTGCCGTAATCATGATCGGCTGGATCAGCCCGAAAGCACAGGCAGCGCACCAGGTAGCGCTTAGTATCGCCGCAACCACCTATATGATGGCAAGCGGCTTATCTGCTGCTGCATCTGTACGCGTAGGCAACCAGGCAGGGCTTCAAAATCGCGAAGGGGTGCGTACTGCCGGCTTCAGCGCCTTCATCATGGTGCTGGCATTTATGGGCATCTGCGCCACTTGTTTTATCCTTTTCAGGGAATTGCTCCCTACTATTTTTAATAAGGATCCGGAAGTGATCTCCATTGCTTCCTCACTGATCGTGATCGCTGCCTTTTTTCAGCTCAGCGACGGCACACAAGTAGTGGGATTAGGTGCACTGCGCGGCGTAAAAGATGTGAAGGTGCCTACCATTATCACACTCATCGCCTATTGGGCGATCGGTTTACCGATGAGCTATATCCTGGCGTTTAAATTCAACCTGGGCGTGCAGGGGGTTTGGTATGGCTTGTCGCTGGGTTTAACGATTGCGGCAGTGTTGTTATTTCTGAGGTTTAATTATGTGAGTAAAAGAATCTGATACAGATAACGTGCGCCCGAACAATTTGGGCGGAAAAAAAACGAAACTACGGATCTGTATAAAGCCGAATGAGCCGCTTGCGCAATTTTTTTACCACGGAGAAAAAATTGAAAAGAGTTTTCTTCTTTTAATAAGTTTGGTCACACGCATTAATGATTTTTGAAATGAAACAGCACCTACGCTCTTTAAGGGTCATTTATTTTGTTACTATGCTGAGCCCGTTGCTGCTCATTGTTGTATTCAAAACTACTATACCGAAAGGTACACTCATCACAGATCATAACCTGGATAACGTATTAAAATATTTTGTGCCGGCTTTCGGAATTATATTGATTGCTACAGGATTTCTGATCTTTAATAATCAATTAAAAAAAATCACAAGGCTTGGCCAATCCGCCAGACTATTAAAATACCGGTCGGTTTTTGTTCTCCGGATCGCACTCATTGAAGTAACGGGGATGCTGGCTGCTATTGCCTTTATGTTAACAACAAACAACCAGTATATTGCTTATGTTTTCCTTGCTGCGCTGGCTTATTTACCGATTTATCCCACGCAGGAAAGAGTGAAGAGAGAGTTAAATTTATAATGTAAGATCGCTTCGCGATTTTTTCACCACGAAGGCGCGAAGACGCAAAAAAATAAAAAAGGGATTTCGTTTTTAATGACGTTTGGTCACACGAATAAACATTTAGTAATCCTATAAATCCTTTTACACACAGTAAATACACAGATTCGTAGTTTCGTTCCTGTTGGTTATCTGTACTGCTTAATATTTATTTAAATAACCTCTGATAATTCCAGCCATCTTAATCCTTTTTCATCCAGTTCCGTAATAATTTTTGCAATGCGTTCCGAACATTTCATGATCTCTTCATGATCGGTGATCCCGCTGTTCATTTTTTCGGAAAGCGTCGCCTTTTCTTCTTCTAATTTCGCAATCTCTTTTTCAAGCTGCTCGTATTCGAACTTTTCTTTGAACGTTGGCTTACGCTTATTTGCAGTAGGTTCCGGAGCTTTTACCTCTGTTTTCAACTCTGCTTGTTTCTCTTCTGCTTTTTCTATTAAAGGCTCCGGCTGGCCTGCAGGTTTTTGTTTGTCTTCCAGTTCTTTCCGGTCGCGGTACTCTGTATAATTTCCCGGAAAATCACGCACCACGCCATTTCCTTCAAACACAAATAAGTGATCCACCAGCTTGTCCATAAAATAACGGTCGTGGGTTACAATTAACACACAACCCTGGAAACCGGTCAGAAAATCTTCCAACACGCTCAGTGTTACAATGTCCAAATCATTAGTTGGCTCATCCAGGATCAGGAAATTCGGATTCTTGATCAGGATCGTCATCAAAAATAAACGGCGTTTTTCACCTCCGCTGAGCTTCGAAACAAAGCCGTACTGCACATCCGGCGGGAATAAAAATTTGGTCAGCAATGCTGATGCACTCAGCTTGGAACCGTCAGCCAGCGGGATAAATTCGGCAATGTCCTTCACTACTTCAATCACACGCTTATCCTCATTCATGATCATTCCTTCCTGCGAATAATATCCGTAGAAAATGGTTTCACCCGTCGAGATAGTCCCTGCATCCGGCTTATCCAGCTCCATGATCATGTTCAGGAATGTGGATTTACCAGCGCCATTTTTTCCAACCACACCGATCTTTTCTCCTTTTTTAAAAATGTAAGAAAACTCATTAATGATTTTTGTATCCCCAAATGCTTTTTTAATTTTTGTCACTTCCAGGATTTTTCCACCCAGGCGGTTCATTTTCACACCCAGTTCCAGCTTCTCTTCTTTTTTGGCGCTGAATGCTTTTTCCTTTGTCACCTCAAACTGGTCGACACGGTATTTTGCTTTTGTACCGCGTGCTTTCGGCATTTTTCGCACCCATTCCAGCTCGCGTGTATATAAATTTTTCGCTTTGTCAATCTCACTTCCTTCTATCGCTTCACGCTCTGCTTTTTTCTCAATGTAGTATTGAAAATTGCCTTTGTAATTGTACAGCTTTGTATTGTCGATCTCGATGATCTCCGTGCAAACGCTGTCTAAAAAATAACGGTCGTGAGTCACCAGTAATAACGTCAGGTCCTTATTGATCAGGTAATTTTCAAGCCATTCAATCATTTCCACGTCCAGGTGATTCGTTGGCTCATCTAAGATCAGCAGCTGAGGCTCATCGATCAATACTTTTGCCAGCGCTACCCGCTTTTTTTGTCCGCCCGAAAGTACCCCGATCTGTTTATCCAGGAATGCAATTTTCAGGCGCTGCAATACTTCTTTCACTTTTGCATCCATCATCCAGGCATCCAGGTCGTTCATACGTTCCGTAGCAGTTTGCAAACGCTCGGATGTTTCCTCATTCATTTCCGCTTCAAATGCTTCCAGCGCAAATTCATATTCGCGCACTGCATTTAATGCCGGGTTATTGGTTTTATAAATGGCTTCCACCACGGTATCTTCTTCATTAAAAACAGGGTTTTGGTTCAGGTACGTTACCGTGATGTCTTTACGGAATGTCACACTGCCTTCATCGGCAATCTCTTTGCCTGTAATGATCCTCAGCAGGGTGGATTTGCCGGCGCCGTTTTTTGCGATCAACGCGATCCGTTGTCCCTGGTTAAGCCCGAAGCTTATTTTCTCAAATAATTTTTTTGCACCGTATGATTTTGAAACTGCTTCTACTGATAAATAATTCACGAACTGATATAATTAATGGGTTAAATGCCTCCGGGAATAATTCCTCTGAATTTTCCTCCCAAAAAGCGCGCGAAGATAGCGAAATTATTGATTTGTAGTATCATTCGGATGCTCATCGGGCTTCTTTTCCGGAACAATCGTGTAGGTAATGTGAAGGGTTGGTTGCTGAAAAGGGATTTCTGTTTCCTGCTCACCGCTCACATCAATTTTGGCATTTTCCTCTTCATCGCCAAAATCGTACACTTTAGCCTGTGGGCCTTCTGCTTTAAAATTGTAGGCGGTGATCAGGCCTGCCAATGCACCCAGCAAATGCGACTCAAACGAAATGCCGGGGTCCAGCGGCAAAATCCCCCAAATGGTACCGCCGTATAAAAACACTACAAAAAGTGAAAGCGCCATTAGCCGGGTATCCTTGCGGAAAATACCACTAAAGAACAAAAAGGAAATAAACCCGTATAAGATCCCACTGGCGCCAATATGATAAGCATCACGTGCAGCGGCCCAAACCCATACACCGGTCATCAGGTACACCCAGAAAAACACCTGGAAAGCGATTGGCCGGTAGAAATAAAACATAACAGATCCTAAAATAAGCAGCGGAAAGGTATTGGAAAGTAAGTGATCACGATTGGCATGCAGCAACGGCGATGTAACAATACCTATCAGCCCGTGAACGGTGCGGGGATAAATTCCAAACTCCGATAAGCTGTTGCCAGAGACTTGTTCGTAAAACAGGATCAGCCACAGCAAGGCTACAAATAAAGCAGGGTAAAAAAGGCTGAAAAACAGTTTGGAACGTTGTGTTTGCATGAGTCCGGAATAAAAATAATGCGAGCTTTGTCAATGTTTATACCAAAAAAAGAGCGTGCCAATAAGACATATTCACCTCATCTTTTTGTTTTTTTTGATTTTAATAAATATATTTGTTAGAGGACTTTTGATAACATACTCCTAATTTATTTTTTTTCATAAATTATAAATTGTTTATTTGTCATTCAGAGTTTAACCGGTACCGTTTACAATTTATGAAAAAAGTATTTATTCTTGCTACTCTTACCTGTACTGTATTACTCGCTGCGTGTCATAAAAAAGCAATGACAGCATCTGCAAATGCGACAAGCAATACGTCGGGCACCAGCACAGGAACAAGTTCATCAAGCAGCACAAGCACAACTACTTCAACAAGCACCAAAACAACAGATCAAACCGCTCCTGCCATGAAAAATGTAACAGTGGACGCGCAGGCGGATATGAGCACAACAGGCGCTGCATATAATGTAGACAGTATTAGTGTGGAAGGCGATGTGCTTTCTGTTTTTGTAAATTATTCAGGAGGCTGCAAGGAACATTCTTTTGAGTTGCTTTCCAACGGCATGTATGCAAAATCATTACCACCGCAGATAAGTGTATGTTTGAAACATACTAATAATGAAGACAATTGCAGAAAGCTGGTGATGCAGGAATTAAAATTCAATATTGCAGCGCTGCATTACAAAGGCAATGGTGCAACGATAGTAAAGCTGGGCGATAAAAAAGTAACATTTCCGGCGGGCCATTAAAATGAATCTCTAAACAAAGTATAATTAATAATTAAATCCAAAACCAATGAAAAAAACAGCTACTTATCTATTAGCATCAGCTGCTTTTTTGTGCAGCACACAGTTTATGAACGCACAAGAAAATGCGGGGATCAGCCCGTACAGCTTTACGCACCAGATGGATGCCAATGTACCGGTGATCCTGATGCCTGCGCATGACTTTTCGCAAGACATCAAAGATGCCGAAGCATTTGAAAAAAATGGAAATTACCCGCGCTTTGCACGTCATTTTGATGTAAACCAAACCATGCTGAATGCAGGCACTTGGACAGAAGTAGGAAACGGCGACCGCGTTTGGCGCCTGGACCTTAAATCGAAAGGCGCTTTGTCAACCGATTTATTCTTCGACAATTTTTTTCTTCCTGAAGGTTCAACAATGCATGTATACACACCTGACCACAAACAGGTTTCGGGTTCATACACCTACCTCGATAACCAGGGTAACGGATTGTTCTCTACCGAATTCTTGAGCGGTGATGAGCAAACCATTGAATATTTTGAGCCTGCATCCGTAAGAGGACAAGGCTCATTACGTATTACACAAATGGCTCATCAATACCGTGTATTGCCAATGGCTGACCCATGCGAGGTAAATATCATCTGCTCTCCGGAAGGCGACAACTGGCAGGATGAAAAACACGGTGTATGCCGTGTGTATGTTGTGGAAGGCTCTTCTGCAGGATACTGCTCCGGTACGCTCATCAACAATACTTCAAGAGATTGTACACGTTACATCTTAACTGCATTTCACTGCGGAACAGGTGCAACTACTGCAAACTTTAACTCCTGGAAATTCTACTTTAACTACGAAGCGCTAACCTGTACAGGTGGTGATGGAGGAACACTTACCAACGTAATGACCGGCTGTACTAAAAAAGCGGATGCTAACGACGGCGGTGGGGATACCGGATCGGATTTCTTATTGCTACAAATGACATCGACTGCAAGCCCTTCATGGTGGCCAAACGTATACTGGAACGGTTGGAGCAATGCAAACACTGCGCCTCCTGCAGGTTCTATCGCGATTCACCATCCGGCCGGAACAAACAAAAAAATCTCTATGACAACAGGTACAGGTACTTCTACTTCATGGGGGGGTACTGTAGCTAACACCCACTGGCAAATTCACTGGGGTGGAACTACCAACGGTTGGGGTGTTACAGAAGGCGGTTCTTCCGGATCTCCTTTGTTTAACTTAAACAGCCAGGTGATCGGTACACTTACCGGCGGAGGATCTTATTGCAATACAACGGTGGCCGGCGGGCAAACCCAGCCGGATGCTTACGGTAAAATTGCCTACGACTGGACCTCGAACGGCACAACATCTGCCAACCAGCTGAAACCATGGCTGGATCCGGGCAATACAGGTGCTGTTTCAATGAACGGCTCTTATTCCCCATGTACTACTTCCGGGGTTGGAATTGCTACTTATGAAGCAGATAATGCATTTATGGTGTATCCAAATCCTAATAACGGTGCATTCAATGTATCTGTGAAATTGGATAAACAGGCAGATGTGATCATCCGTGTAGTGAATGTGATCGGACAGGAAGTAATCACTAAGTTGCTGCCTAACACGATAGAAGGTACATTCAACATCGACCTGAGCGCACAGCCAACCGGCATTTACTTCGTACAAATGAAAGCGGGTGATAAAACCATTGTGAAAAAAATCAACATTGTGAAATAAACACTTCCCTTTTAAACTTAATAAAAGCGTCCGAAACCTAATTTTCGGACGTTTTTATTTTATAAATGTTTTGTTTCTATTTTTCCAATTTCTACATTTACAATTCACTAACCAGTAAATAATAATAAATCCCCTATATCAAATGAAAAAAATCTTACTATCTGCATTAACACTGGCATCAGCCCTGTATTTTAATACAGCGGTTGCACAGTACAGTCAGGGAGGTACACCGTTAAGCTTTGGCAAGCATTTTACGGCAACACAGGCTGTTCCTTTTGTAAATATGCCTTCTTTCGATTTAGCTGCCCTGCAGGCCGAAGATGCGGTGAACGACCAAAGCAAAGGCCCTTACCGTTTCGGTTATAACCACATGGTAAACCTGAGCATGAGCAATTCCGGCGCATGGACCACATTGCCAAACGGCGACAGGTTATGGCAACTGGGAATCAAATCCAAGGGTGCAAAATCGATCAACATAGCAATGGATGATTTTTTTATGCCCGAAGGCGCTAAGTTATTTATATACAATGAAGACAAAAGCATGGTAATTGGTGCATTCACCAGCGTGAACAACGATGCCAGCAACCATTTTGCAACCGACCTTGTGTACGGCGAATCCATCACCCTGGAATATTATGAGCCTGCTGCAGTTGCAGGGAAAGGCCACATGAATATTTTCCGTGTAACACACGGTTACAGAGGCGGTGACGAATATTATAAATCATTCGGAGCAGCAGGTTCCTGCCAGGTGAATATAAACTGTCCGCTGGGCGCCAACTGGCAAACAGAAAAAAGAGGAATTGTTTGTTTGGTGGTAGGCGGTAGCGAATTTTGCTCCGGCTCCCTTGTAAACGACGTTCCGCAGGATGGTAAGCCATACATCCTTACTGCAAATCACTGCAGCGCAAGCAACGATATGGCCAGCTGGGTATTCCGTTTCCATTGGGAAGCGCCAACCTGTGCTAACCCTTCTTCCACTCCTACCAGCCAATCGCTGAGCGGATCGGTACTGAGAGCGCGTACCGGAACTTCCGATTTTTGTTTGGTGGAGATCACCGGCGGTCTATCCGGCGGAACTGTTCCATCTTCTTACAATGCTTATTTTCAAGGCTGGTCGAACGTGGATGTGCCTGCAACAAATGCAACCGGTATCCATCACCCTTCCGGAGACATCATGAAAATCTCCGAAGCTGCAAATGCGACATCTACCAGCACCATGAGCGGCGCTACCTGCTGGAGAGTCGGCCAATGGACCACTGCATGTACAGAACCGGGATCATCCGGATCTGCATTGTTTGACCAAAACCACCACGTTATAGGACAGCTGTTCGGAGGCCCATCGGCTTGCGGAGAAACTGCTGCAAACATGTATGATAATTATGGGAAATTTGCCGTATCATGGCTGGGCGACGGTACTGCTGCCACCCAGTTAAAACCATGGCTGGATCCGGGCAATACAGGGGCAACTATCCAGGATGGTTTCGACCCTAACGCAGTAGCGCCTGCTTTTACACTGGATGCTGCAGTTTCATCGATTGTTGCACCTGCAACAGGTTATTCAAGCTGTAATAATGCAGTAACGCCAATAGTATTGTTGAAAAACTTTGGTGGCGCTACATTAACTTCCTGCGTAATCAATTACAAACTTGATGCTGGTACTGTTCAAACGTATAACTGGACAGGCACGCTGAATACCAATGCTTCTACAACAGTTACATTACCGGGATTAAGCGGCTTATCTGTTGCATCTCACCTGTTTAAAGCATACACCAGCAGCCCTAATGCAGGCTCAGAGCAAAATCCACCGAATGATACGGCATCGAGCACATTTACGATCATCAGCCCATCACCGGTTGTAATACTGCCACAAACACAAGACTTCGAATCCACTTTCCCTACTCCAACCTGGACTGTAGGAAACCCTGATGCCGATGGAACCTGGGTAACCAGTACTCCGGGCAGTTTTGGAGCAAGTACTAATTCTGTAGTTATGGATAATTACAGTCCTGTTACTTCTATTGCAGGAGAAAGCGATTATATTTATTCATCGTACATTGACCTTACCAGCGTAACTGCGCCGATCACTCTAACATTTGATGTGGCGTATGCACGTTACAGTGCAACTTACACCGATTCATTGAGAGTGAATGCTACAACTGATTGCGGTACTAACTGGGCCAACCTTTACAGAAAAGGAAGCACAGGATTGGCGACTGCGCCGGATAATGGTGCCACCGCATTTGTACCAACAGCTGCACAATGGAGAACAGAAACGGTGAACATGAACAGCTATGCAGGACAGATTGTGAAGCTTTCTTTTGAAAACAAAAGCGGCTACGGGCAAAACCTGTACATCGACAACATTAACATTGGCCATACGGCTACCGGTGTGACCGAAAATGCAGACCTGAACTCTTCTGTGAGCGTTTATCCAAACCCGAACAACGGACAGTTTAACGTGTCGATCAATATGCCAAAAGCGAAAAACGTGACCATTAAAGTGATGAATATTTTAGGAGAAGTAGTTTCTACCAAATCATTTGAAAATGTATCGAATAACGTTTGCAGCATCGACCTGAGCGGCCAGGCAAAAGGAATGTATTTTGTTGAAGTTACTGCTGATAACGAAAAAGTAGTTAAAAAGATCAACGTGATCAGATAACATTTTTAATTCATTAATGGAAGATCCCGCTTTAAGTAATTAGAGCGGGATTTTTTTTATAAAACCCGCGGAATCCGCATTTGTTAAGAATCGTTAAGTTTTTTTATAAAAGATTGGTTTTTAATTTTATAATTTTTACTTTTGGAATAACAATCATTCAAATGAAAACGCTTTCAAAAATTATTATCCTTACTGTTTTTGTAATTGTGGCGAGCAATTATAAATCATTGGCTGCTCCGATCACCAATGGTAAGGACAATGATACAGCAAGCCTGAAAAGTAACATTGTGATCTTTAAATTTTTTGCTGCACCAACCGTTGCTCCTTCTTCTGCAACCAAGAGCAAAAGCTTAAAAAAAGCCGGCAGCATGGCTCGTACTTCCAACAATCTGCACACGAACATCCTTATTACCAAGCCCGTTCCCAACCAAGGTTAATTTTATAATAATTTCAGGATAATATTGTAATAATACCCTTACTGTACTTTTACAGTAAAAAATTATTTAGTATGTCATTATCTTATGCAAGCAATACAGCTACCGAAGCTGTGATTTACCTGAAAAACGGAAAAAGAAAATACGGAATCCTTGTGGATGAAACCCCAAGCACTAATAATTACCAATTTATTTCGAACGATAATATTTCGCATTTCATAGAAACGCAAAGTATCGAATACATCGAGATTGTTCCGGGAACATCGATTGAAGCAATTGAAACAGATCTGAAATAGATCAGGCGAACCCTCTTTTCTTTTTAATGTTTTCGTACGCCTCCTGTACTTTTTGAAATTTTTCGTTGGCGGCGCGTTGCACATCATCACCCAAAGCGGCCACTTTATCGGGATGGAATTTTACCGCCATTTTGCGATAGGCTTTTTTTACTTCTTCGTCGGTAGCCGACGCTTCTATCTCCAGTATTTTATAATCGCTTGCCGAATCGCGGAAGTACATTGCTTTAAGCGAATTAAAATCGGCGGCGTTTACTCCCAAATAATTAGCAATGGATGAGATCATGTCCAGCTCCAGCTGATCCACATGCCCGTCTGCTTTAGAGATCCCGAATAAATAATGAATAAGCTGCAGACGCTCGGGATGCGGCATGTACTGGCGGATCTGAAAACAAACATCGCGCACGGGGATGTCCTGTTTTAATATTTCCTTGAGCATCAGGATCTGCTCCGCGGCCTGCTGCTCGCCAAACTGGTGAACTAAAAATGCTTTTACATAATCGAGCTCGCTTTTTAATGTTTTGCCATCACTTTTCATCACTGCAGCAGAGAGCACCAGCAGGCTTGCGGCAAAATCATTTACCTGCGGAGAGCGCTGCCTGGAATAACCAGTACCTGAATTGCTGCCGGTTTGTATGGTAATGCTGGCAGAATCAAACATAGCTCCGAGGGCAAAACCCAAAATACCTCCCAGTGGACCACCGCCTAATGCCCAACCCAGGCCACCTCCAACCCATTTACCAAATTTTATCTTCGCCATAAACTGCTTTTTATAAATTGAGGCTGCAAAGTTAATGATTTTAAAAAAGTTGAATTGATTATTAACTGATTTTGGGTTAAATTTGATTGAACTAAAAAAATATCATCATGAAAACAGACCTTTATACCAAAGCAGTGCTTAGCGTTATTGCGGTTGCACTGGTAGCACTTGTATTTAAAAATGGCAATTTTGTAAATGCTGCACAAGCCGGAAAAACAAATTTCAATTCATTTGCCAGTGTACCGGTAAACCCGGATGGCTCCATCAATGTAAATGTGGTGAGCGACATGGATGTGAACATTCACAGTATCGGCGGCAGCAGTGTTTATGGGGCATTACCTGTGAATTTGAAAGAAATGGGCGGCAGTTCGATCAGCTCTTATGGAATCCCGGTAAACATTGAAGCGGTGAATGGAAGCAGCATTTACAGCGCGGTTCCGGTAAAGGAAATGAAATAGGAATACAGGTTTCGACAATGTTATTCCGGGGTTAAAAATTTGTGCGTCTTTCAATTTATACAATTGATTATCAACATTTTGAAAAATCTATTTTTTCGAAATCTTACTGATTTTGCAGAGGGTGACGATAATTTGACTAATATTGCCGCACAAACTATAAATCCAAAAAACAAAATGAAAAAAGTATTATTTATCGCAGTAGTAGCAGTGGCTTCTTTGGCTTCTTGCAAAAAAGACAGAACTTGTACTTGTACGTACACAAACTCTTTATCAGGATCTGCATCAACATCTGATGTTTACACGTACACAAAATCTAAAAAAGGTGATGCACGCGCAGCTTGTTTAAGCTACACACATGTTGAAACTAACGGTTCTACATCAACTGCTGATTGCAAATTAAACTAATCAGTTTTTTTCTTATAAAAAAAGCCTTTCCATAATGGAAAGGCTTTTTTTGTGCTTTTATGTTTGGGTTTACCAGCTGCCGCCAGATCCACCACCGCCAAAACCGCCGCCGCCGAAACCACCACCAAATCCACCGGATGAACCACCACCGCCACCAAATCCGCGGCCACCACCACCCAGCATAGATCCAAGGAAAAAACCGGTGCCCATGCTTAAGCCGCCATTACCACTGCCGCCCCTGCCGCCACGCGTAAAAACCACAATGATTATGATGATTATGATAATGATCAGCAACCCGGATCTGCCTTTACCTCCATTACTGTGCTTTTGAGCATACGCATCGGAATTGTATTCTTTTTTTGCAAGCGACATCAATACGTCCGTGCCTTTATCCAACGCATTGTAATATTGATTTTGCTTGAAGTAAGGGATCATTTCATTTTCGGTGATCTGCCTTGCTGTTAAATCCGGAATAATGCCTTCCAGGCCATAACCTACGGCAATAAATACATCACCATGGCCATCTGATTTTGGCCGCACCAGGATAATGATCCCGTTATCTTCCTTGCTTTGTCCAGCGCCCCATTTTTGCCCAAGGCGCGTTGCATAATCGTCTTTTTCCAAACCGGCAAAATCATTAACGATCACTACTACAATACTATTGGAGGTTTGATTAAAAAACGTTTCGAGTTTTTGCTCTAGCCGTGCCTGCTCATCGGCAGATAATACGTTGAACGATGAAAGGTTATTCACCAGCCGATCGGGGCTGGGACGATCGGGAATATCTTTATCGATTTGCGCTGTAAGGGAAATCACCGAAAAGAAAAATGCAAACAGTACTGTAAAATATTTTTTCATGTTAAATGGATTCAGTGTTTGTTTATTTACCAAAAGAGATTTCGTCGCTTAATTCGTTGATGTCATCGTCTTTGTAAGGAAAATGAAATTTGAGCTTTTGCCCGGCCATTTCAATCCCTTTGCACAATCCTTCTGTGAATTGCTGTTTTTTAAAATGCTGCAGCATTTCATCACGGATGTTGTCCCAGAAATCAGCAGGTACTTTTTCGTTGATGCCTTTATCGCCGAGGATCGCAAATTTCTGATCGGCTACAGCAAGGTAAAACAATACGCCGTTATTCAACTTTGTTTTATGCATCTCCATTCTTTTAAAATGATCAGCGGCACAATCAAGTACATCGCCTTTGCATTTTTCATCAATGTGTACGCGCACTTCACCGGATGTATTGTGTTCCGCATTAGCGATGGCAAGCTGGATAGCTTGTTGCTGATCGCTGGTAAAAAAATTTCTGGCTGCCATTATCGAATGTTAGATTGTTATATGTTGGATAGTAGATTAAAAGAATTAAAAAAACAAGAGGTAAAAAATTAAGGATTTACATAATGCAAATCCTTAATCTTAAATTCTTCATGCTTAATTTTTATCTTTATCTCTCATGCTTTTAATATCGGGAGCAGTATCTGCGCCTTCCTGTGCCTGGAAATAAGCACGCTTTTCATAACCAAACATGCTTGCATATATATTGGTCGGGAATTGACGGATATAAGTATTGAGATTCTGAACAGCTTCGTTAAAACGCATCCTTTCGGTAGAGATCCGGTTTTCCATGCCTTCGTATTGCGCCTGGAAATCGCGGAAAGCCTGAACGCTTTGCAGCTGGGGATAATTTTCAGATACTGCCATCAATCTTCCTAATGAAGAGCCGAATGCATTTTGCGCTTTTTCAAACTCCGCTAATTTCTCTGGTGTGATGTTATCCGCATTAATCTGAATGCTGGTTGCTTTGCTACGTGCTTCCATTACTTCTTTCAGCGTTCCTTTTTCGAAATCGGCAGCGCTTTGTACAATCTCAAACAGGTTTTTGGTTTTGTCCATACGTGCCTGGTAAGCTACTTCAACGTTACGCCATTGAGCAGTTACACCCTCATCCATTTTAGCTAATGTTTGCTGCGTGCCGCAACCTTTAAATACCATCAGCAAAAAGATTAAACCGATCACTGACAGGATAATTGTTCCTTTTTTCATTTTTTGTGTTTGTTTTTAGTTAGTTAAATGTACGGCAATTTGTCAAAGCACATACCATGGTTCGGAAAATGACAAGCTGACTAATTTTGTCATGGTTTTATTAGCAAAAAGCCTTACAAGTCAATACTCATAAGGCTTTCCGTATTTTCATCAAAAACGCGGAAATTAATCGATCAGTTCCACGCTGCGTTTTATAAATTTGGTAAGCTCCTCCCCTTTTAGCAAGCCTTGCGAGAGCATTGCCAAATCAGCAGTTTGTTTTGTCAGTTGTTTTTGTTTTTCGGCATCCTGTTCGTTCAGGATGCGGGAAATCAGCGGATGGTTGCTGTTTACGACCAGGTTGTGCATATCGGGCATGGCTCCGTAAAAATTCATTCCGCCACCGCCCATGGCGCTCATGTCTTTCATCCTGCGCATAAATTCGGGTTTGGTGATCAGCATTGGCGCATCTTTTTCGCTGAGGCTTTCAAACACTACATTGAATTTTTCTTTCGGCACTACGCCTTCCACTACCGGTTTTAATTTGGTTTGTTCTTCTTCGGTAAGCTTGGAGGGCTGATCTTCTTCTTTTTTAATGAGCTTATCAATCGTATCGGCATCCACCCGTACAAAAGAGGTATTCTCTAATTTAGATTCGAGCTGGTTGATGTAATGTGCGTCGATTGGGCTATCGAACACCAGCACATCGTAACCACGCTCTTTTGCTGTTTCAATGAAGCTGTGCTGCTCTTCCACATTGGTGGTGTACAAATAGATCACACGGTTATTTTTATCTGTTTGCGCCGCCTTTACTTTGGCTGCATATTCTTCGAGTGTGGCATACAGGCCATCTGTATTTTTAAGGAGTGCAAATTTCTGCGCTTTTTCATAGAATTTTTCTTCCGAAAGCATCCCGTACTGTACAAATATTTTAATGTCTTCCCATTTCGCTTCAAAATCAGCGCGGTCTTTTTTAAATAATTCTTCCAGTTTATCGGCTACTTTTTTGGTGATGTGCGCCGAGATTTTTTTCACATTTCCATCGCTTTGCAGATAGCTGCGGCTTACATTCAACGGAATATCCGGCGAATCGATAACACCGCGCAAAAGGGTTAAAAAATCGGGAACGATGTTTTCTACCGAATCAGTCACGAATACCTGGTTGGAGTATAATTGAATTTTATCTTTTTGTACTTCCAGCGTTTTTTTCAGTTTTGGAAAATACAGGATCCCGGTAAGGTTGAAGGGATAATCCACGTTGAGGTGAATGTGGAACAGGGGATCTTCGAAAGCAGAAGGGTATAATTCGCGGTAAAAGCTACGGTAATCCTCGTCTGTAAGATCAGCCGGTTTTTTGGTCCATGCCGGGCTTGGGTTATTGATAATGTTGTCGACTTCTACTTCTTTGTCTTTTTCGCCTTCTTTCCTGGTCCCGAATTTAATTTCAACGGGTAAAAATTTGCAATATTTTGTCAGTAATTCATTGATGCGGTATTGTTCCAGGAATTCTTCCGAATCTTCAGCAATGTGCAGCACGATATCGGTTCCGCGTTCCAATTTGGTGTTTTCTTCCATTTTATAATCGGGGCTGCCATCGCATTCCCAATATACGGCGGTTGCGCCTTCTTTATGTGACAGGGAAAAAATCTCTACTTTTTTTGCCACCATAAATGCGGAATAAAATCCCAATCCGAAATGGCCGATGATGGCATTTGCTTCCGGCGTTTTGTCCTTGTATTGATTTACAAATTCTTCCGCACCGCTGAAGGCAATTTGTGTGATGTATTTTTCAATTTCTTCGCCTGTCATACCAATCCCTTTATCACGGATGGTTAACGTTTTTGCCACTTTATCGATGACTACCTCTACTTTCAGGTCGCCCAGGATAGCTTTGGATTCGCCTAAGGCGGCTAATGTTTTTAATTTTTGAGTGGCATCTACAGCATTGGAAACGAGCTCACGCAAAAAAATCTCGTGATCGCTGTAAAGGAATTTTTTGATGATCGGGAAAATGTTTTCCGTTTGTACGTTAATTTTTCCTGTTGACATAGCTTATTTTTTTTAATTAGTTTGTTAGTAATTAGTCCTTGCCCCGGTGTTTTCAAATGCTGTGCCAGCGGGACATTACTGTCAAGATGGCAATTTAGGTTTTGGAAGTAAATTTAGTGATTCGCGGCTGAAATTAAAAGCTTATTTTTACGAAAAATGAACCTTTCGATCTCAAAAATAATTGCATTTACCGGGCATAGCGGGGCGGTGTATGCGCTGGACAGCGGAGCATCGGGGCACACTGTATTTTCGGGCAGCAGCGATAAATTTGTGGCACTCTGGAACCTTGAAACGAGAGAAGCAGAAAAATTTGCAGCACAATTCCCGGCCGTTGTTTATTCCATTTGTCATGTTCCCGAAAAACAATTGCTGCTGGTGGGAACTTCTGCCGGAAGCATTCACATACTTGATCTTGTCAAAAAAGAGGAGATCAAAATCCTGCAACACCATACGGAAGCCATTTTTGATATCCGTTATTCCGTACAAACCAATTGTTTTTACAGTGCGGGGGGCGATGGAAATTTTGCTATTTGTTCGTTGGAAAACTTATCGATGCTGCAGATAAAAAAACTGTGCACAGAAAAAATCCGCAGCATCGATTTTAATTATACTACATCTGAAATTGCAGTGGCAGCAGGCGATTGCAACATCCATATTTTTGACCTACATACGCTGGACGAGAAAAAAGTGTTTGCTGCACATGCGCTTTCCGCGAACATAGTACGATATTCCCCTGATGGTACACTGATCCTGAGTGGCGGGCGTGATGCGCATTTGAACATTTGGGATGCCAAAAGTTATGTATTGATCAAAAGTATTCCGGCGCATAATTATGCGATTTATGATATTGTATTTAGTCCTGATGCAAAATTAGTTGCTACTGCGAGCCGCGATAAAACGCTGAAGATCTGGGACGCGGAAACGTTTGAGGTCCTTACCAGGATCAACAAAGAGAATTACAACGGGCATGTGAATTCGGTAAATAAATTATACTGGAGCACATATAATAATTATTTGATTTCAACGGGGGATGACAGGGCGGTGATGGTGTGGGAAGTTGTATACAGATAACGCCCGCCTGAACGATTCGGGCAGGAACAGGAACGTCCTTCGACAAAGTCAGGATAACACGAATCTGTGTGTTTTCTATCTTCTTACTTTTTGAAGTCCCGCCCGAACGACTGAAAATTTCGTTCAGTCGGGCGCGGCAAAAAGCAACAAAAAGCTTTTTAATCTTGTAAGGCACTTTCTTCTTCCGCTACCGCTCAGAAGAACCGCGGTGAATAATCGCCAATAAATTCTCAGCACTGATCTGATATAATCGAAAACATTTTTTGTTTTTTAATTATTCGTCCGGCGATCATTCCCGCTATTGCTGAACAAGATCAAAAGCGTCAGCCCGGTGAGTATTCTTTTTAATGGTGATTGCCATGCTGTGTTTGATGTACTCAATACGTTATTATTGATTAATTTG